>Ga0325403_1005340_pt1 | contig 12100 bp, 8 predicted proteins | sample PopdelMetagenome_19_FD_205665 | JGI IMG/M metagenome (GOLD analysis project Ga0325403, IMG submission 205665) | Populus deltoides microbial communities from Bellville, Georgia, United States - Xylem-PdKOR-R4 | ecosystem: Host-associated > Plants > Phyllosphere > Stem > Wood/Secondary xylem...
CTTTCTTAGAAAGAAGATATTTCAATGCTGCATGATCACTAAAAACAACAACAGGTGAGCCAACAAGATAAGACCTGAATTTTTCACATGCAAATACTACTGCAAGTAATTCTTTTTCAGTGGTGGTGTAATTCATTTGAGCACTATTCAAAGTTTTACTTGCATAGTAAATCACATAGGGTTTCTTATCTTTTCTTTATCCCAAGACAGCACCCACGGCATAATCACTAGCATCACACATTATTTCAAAAGGTAATGACCAATCAGGAGGTTGAATGACAGGAGCGGAAGTAAGCAGGTTTTTAAGTTTAACAAAGACTTCTTCACAAAGTTCAATCCATTGAAAAATATTATCCTTTGTTAGAAGGTTACTCAAGGGCTTAGATATCACACTAAAATATTTGATGAACCTTCTATAAAAACGAGCATGTCCTAAGAATGATCTAACATTTTTAACAGATTTTGGTGTTGGCAAGTTAGCAATTAACTCGATTTTAGATTTGTCAACCTCAATTCCTTTTGATGAAACAATGTGACCAAGTACAATGCCGTTTGTTACCATAAAGTGACATTTTTCCCAATTCAGTACAAGATTCTTCTCTTCACACCTGCTCAAAACCTTTTCTAAGTTAGTCAAACAATCATCAAATGAATCGCCAAAAACAGAAAAATCATCCATAAAAATTTCAAGAAAACATTCAACCATATCACTAAATATACTGAGCATGGATCTTTGAAACATGGCTGATGCATTACATAATCCAAAAGGCATTATTCGATATGCAAAAGTACCAAATGGACATGTGAAAGTAGTCTTCTCTTGATCTTCCAATGCAATTTCAATTTGGTTATAACCTGAATAGCCATCTAGGAAACAATAAAATTCATGACCTGCAACTCTTTCTAGGATTTGATCCATGAAAGGTAAAGGAAAATGATCTTTTCTAGTCATTGAATTTAGTTTCCTATAGTCAATGCACATGCGCCAACCAGTAATAGTCCTAGTTGGAATTAACTCATTTTTCTCATTTGTTATCATAGTGACTCCAGACTTCTTAGATACAACTTGGGTAGGACTTACCCATTTGCTGTCAGAAATAAGATAAATGATTACAATATCTAGAAGCTTAATGACTTAATTTTTCACTACTTCTTTCATATTAAGATTAAGCCTTCGTTGCATTTCTCTAAAGGGTTTAGCATTTTCCTCCAAATAAATCCTGTGTGTGCAAATCAAAGGACTAATTCCTTTTATGTTAGCTATGGTCCATCTTAATGAATTTTTGTGCATTTTCAGAGTTTGTAATAACTTACCTTCTTGATGTGCATTAAGTTTGGAAGAGATTATTACCGGAAAAGTTGCATTTTCTCCCAAAAATGAGTATTTAAGATTGAATGGTAACGGCTTCAAATCCGGTTTTGGTGGTTGAACACTTGAAGGTATAGACTCAATTGATCGTGGTGGAAATTCCTTAATTTTCGATCTCCAACTATTGGCCTTTGATTCTTCTTGAAAATAAACCATTTGCAAATCATCAGATTCATCAATCTCAATTTCACTGGAAGTGGTTTGAAATTGGTCATGAACTAATTTTTCAGTAAAGTCCACTTCCTATAAATCATTATCATCTCCAGGTTGCTTGAAAATATTGAAAATATTCATCTCCAATGCCATGTTTCTAAAAGATAGCTTCATCAGTCCATTCCTACAATTAATCAATGCATTAGAAGTTGCAAGAAATGGACGTCCTAAAATAACAGGAAATGAATTACATACTTCAACAGGTTATGTATCCAAGACAATAAAATCCACAGAATAAATGAATTTATCGACTTGTACTAACACATCTTCATCAACTATTCAACAAAAAGCAGCTTATGAACAGCTTCGCGAAATGCTAATGAACATGACAAATAGTGGAACATGTGCGCCTAATCTTTTTTGGCCGTATAACCACCAGCCTCCTCCAGGATCTCCTCCTCCTCCTCCAGCTCTATCTTTATATTAATTTGTAATCAACATTATTTACCTTTAAAACTTCATTTAATATTTTTCTTGAAACATATTCAGTTTGTAATGAATATTATTTAACTTTGTTTTTTTTTATGTTTAATATAAATTTTATTACCATAATTGGTTTGTATTACAATTAATTTAAATAGTTTTATATTATATATCCTAAATATTTTTTTAAAAACAAATTAAGAAAAAAACTATTACCAAGGATTTTACCGGCGGATTAATTCGGTCGGTATTTTAAACACTCACCGACATAATTACCGACGGAATTAATCCGTCGGCATTTAACAATAGCTTCCACCGGTACCGACGAATTTACAGACAGACATATTCGGTCGGTATTTCATACACTCACCGACGTATTTACCGACGGATAGTTTCCGTTGGTCAATTACAATATCACCGACGGAATAAAAATCCGTCGGTATATTTCAAGCGGGAATCTTTTTTTTTGGCGCACTAATTCCGTCTGTAAAACCATTGGCAAATGGTTTTTTTGTTTTTCCGACCGATATAGCGACGGAAGGGGTAATCACCGACGAAGGGAAAGCCGACGAACTTAATCCATCGGTGATGATGTCGGTAAAAAAATCACCGACGAACTTTTAATCACACACCGACGGAAGTGGTCCGTTGGTAAAACTGTGAAATCTTGTAGTGAGTAGGACTTATAAGTAGATATATGGAGACACCGGAGCAGTCTCACTTGAATGCAGCTAAGAGAATTCTTCGCTACATCAAAGGAACGATAAATGAAGGTATGTTCTATACTTCAAGAAAATACTTCAATCTTATTAACTACTCAGATAGTGACTAGGGAGCACAACAAGATTTGTCTTTTCTATGGGAGATACATCTTTCATATGGTCATCCAATAAGCAATCGATAGTAACGTTATCAAGTTGTGAAGCTGAGTATATTGCTGCCAACTCAGCTATATGCCATTTAATATGGTTAAGGAATATGCTGAAACATTTGGGATTTCCTCAAGAAAATCCTACAAAGATTTATATTGATAATCGATCAGCAATTGCATTAGCAAAGAACTCAGTGTATCATAAAAGAAGTAAACACATTGATACATGTCATCACTTTATCCGAAAGCATGTGAAGAACAAAGAAGTTGAACTGATATCCTGCAAAACAAATGATCAAGTTGTAGATATCTTTACAAAGCCATTGAAGGGAGAAACATTTATCAAAATGAAGTTCATGCTTGGCATGACATCTCCCGATTGAGTTTAAAAGGGAATTTGTTGTGGTAAACTCAATCTAGAAAGTCAAGGATGGCAAACACCGACTGCAAACATCGACTGCAGCAACCAACCACAACCGCCAGCTGCTTTCACACCACCGCCAGCTATTTATGTTCACACTTGAACTTTGATTTTTCTTACTTTCAATTTGTGTATAAATAGGTAGCTAAAGTTTATGTTATAGTGTGTGAAAATAGAAGAGAGAAACACTAGAGAAAAGGAGAGGGTGTATTTAAAAGTTTTTAGTTATTTGTAAGCTTCTTATTGTTGAAATAAAACAGTGTTTTATCCTCTCTTAGTATTTCAAATCCACCGCCAGTTGTCTCTAACACGAACATAAAGAAACCCAGTTTAAAGGTTCCACCTCTTAAGGACAATATCTTTCCATTACCCATAGATTCTGATGAACTAATGCTGTCAAGGGCGGTGGAGAACTTCAACAGGAAAATAAGTACATTAGTACCGGTAAATATAAGTGCAAGGATCATACTCATGATGTCTAATGTTCAAGCTGTTTAATCCCTTTCTGGTTATGGAGATAAATCCTGTAGCATTCTCAAAAAATAAAAAAAAGTACTGTTGGCTAGCTGCATGATTGCAGTACTATAGACTTGGGAATCATGAACTTTGAATTGGAAAACGAGACACGCTACGTAAGGTCACTGTTGAGTGTTGATAGATAGCAACAGATTACCTTCATTTCTTCCTAGTGGCCCACCATCTATTAGAATCTCATATTTTTCTTTGTTTTTGATTCTTTTTCAAAAATCTCAGACCACACTAAAATCTTAAAACGTACGAATGTGTTCTATCACCCACTCCTAAACCTCACTATATATAGCAATACTTCGCTACATCTTTTGAAACATTGTCTTCTAATTATTTGGAGAATATTTACCACTAATTTTATATTTAAGGATGTCATAAAGAAATGAAATTGATGATTTTTTATCGATGAAGAAAACCGACAGTTAACAAGGATTCATTGCTGTCCCAAGGGAACAAAAATTTGTTTATTCACTGTTTAACAATTTTACTGACGGAATTTTTCCGTCAATATAAGATATATATTCCATTAGTAATTATTTTACCAACGTAATCACAAACGAAAATACTCCGCCGGTGAATCTTTAATCGGTAATTTTTTGTTAGTCAGTAAATCTGTTGGTAATAAAAAAATATTATTACCGATGTATTTACTGACGAAACAAATGCGTAAAAAAAAATTACCTGCTTCATTCCATTGGTATATCCCTCGAAAAATACCATCGGTAATTCTCTCGGTAATTATTTAAAAACATTTAAAAAAAATCCATTTTATAAAATTATAAAATAATTAAATTAACATAAATCAACACTCTATAATATATACTCAAAATGCTTGGAAAAAAAGAATAAGAAAATCAACTCAAACAAATTTGCAACAAACAAATAAAACGAAAAAATAAATTCAACTAAAAATATTCATATGAAAAAAATGAAGTTGCAATTGCTAAAAATTTAAAAATCCTATAAATAAATCAACTAAAAATTTATCTCATATGAAAAAAAAATCTCACAACAACATTTATACAATTATTAAGAACAAAAACAATTAAAAATAAAATAAAAAAAATATAGTGAAAAAAAACATGAAAAAAGAAGAAAAAAGAAAAATCTTACCTTAATGTAGCTGCAAGTGAAGCCAAGGAGAGAGAGAAAATTTCGTAAAGCATATTAATTAAAAAGAATTAAGAGGATAAAAGAACAAAGAAGAAGAAGACATACCCGAGCATGGAGGAGAAAGGAAGGAGATGAGGATAGAAGAGAAGAGAAAGAAATAGATATTGATGTTTTTTTACTTATAGTGAAGAAGAAGAAGAAGAAGAAATGAGTATGTCTCTTGTGAAATAAAGGGATTCATGCTTTTTATTGGGGCGCGTTAGCAATAGAATTACCAACGGAAAATTAAATATTAATATTTTTTAATTATTCCGTCGGTAATTCGGTCTGTAATATTTAATTTAAATTTTCAATTTCATAAAAAGTTTTTAGAAACCGCCAACAATCACCGACTATTTTTCAATCCGTCGGTGATTCGGTCGGTAATATTTAAATGAAAATTTTAAATTAATTGAATTTTTTCAATAAACCGCCAAATAATACTAACGACTTTTTAATCCATTGGTGATTTTGTACGTAAAGAACAACAATTAACAATGCAATTGGAAAGTGGACAGTTCTGGAGCTCTCTGTAAAATACCGACGCAAATTCTAACGGATTTACTGACAGAATTTATTTTATTGGTAAAAATAACACATCATCATTTTTTTTGCTTTGTTTTAATTTTTTTTCTCACTGTAATTTCCTCCGTATATATTGAGAGAATATTTCCATCGGTAAAATCCATTGAAAATTTACTGATAAAAATATTCCATTAATATTTCTGTTTGTATTTATTAATTTTTTTTTTAGCAGTGATTGAACTCTTACTTTTCTTTGCATTCGTAAAGGCTGGTGAAATTAGATTCTCTGAAACTTGGACAATCGTTTTTGAACTTCTTCGCTTACAAGTGACAGCTGAAATAAGTGGCAGCCAGGGTTGCCGGATTACAAGGGCGTTGGAGTCACGGGTAGTGCTCACCACTCTTGCCTTGATGCCTTGTCATACTTCAATAATAATAATAATAATAATAAAAGGACAGTTCTCTCACATTAGGTTGTGTTCGGTTATTTTTTTAAAATAAAAAACTGATAAAAATAGTTAAGATAAAGAGGAAGTGTTATTTTATGATTTTTGTTTTAAAATATTATAAATTCATTTTAAAACTGTTTTACAAATATATTTATTTTTATTCCTGCAACCAAACATGTTCGCTCTTTTCTATAACTATCCCTTATAAATATTAAGACACTAATCAAATATAGTCTAAGTTTCTCGTGATTCCTCGTCATCCAAATATTTATGGAGTTTATAAATTTTGTTTAATATTTTGAACCACTAATTGTATATCTGATGTTCTGATTCCGGATATCCTAACCGTTTCCTTTTCTTGATCACATGAACTTCCCTCCATATATTTTTTTCATCTTCAAAAAGAGAAAAGAAAAGAAAGAAAGATCATAGCAATTTCTTACGCAAACAAATACGACTTGTCCACTTCTATGTTACTTTAACCCTTGTAGATTGGAAACCGTACCTGTATTCCATCTGTTACAGAAAGCAAAATAGTTCAAAGTTTTCCCAGTTGCTAATGGACACTCTTTCTTCAATGCTAATTATTATTGCGAATCTACTTCTTCTATTCTCTAGATTCTGTAATACAGCTAATACCCTTACTTTGTCTCAATCTATTCGTGATGGAGGGACAAGAACCTTAGTTTCGAAAGATGGAAGTTTTGAGCTTGGTTTCTTCAGTCCTGGAAGTTCCAGGAACCGTTATGTCGGAATATGGTACAAGAACATCCCGGTTAGAACTGTTGTTTGGGTAGCAAACAAAAACAACCCAATCAATGATTCCTCTGGCTTCTTGATGTTTGACAAAACAGGAAATTTTGTACTTGTCAGCAACAACAATAGTACTGTTGTTTGGTCATCAAACTCAAAGAAAGCAGCGCAGAGTGCAATGGGAGAACTCCTGGATTCTGGGAATCTGGTCTTAAGAGATGAGAAAGATGCCAATTCTGGAAGTTATTTGTGGCAGAGTTTTGATTATCCATCTGATACATTGCTTCCAGGAATGAAGCTTGGATGGGACTTACGGATTGGACTTGATCGGCGGCTATCAGCATGGAAGAGCCCTGATGATCCATCTTCTGGAGATTTTACATGGGGTACACAACTACAGAGTAATCCTGAGTTAGTTATGTGGAAGGGGTCCAAGAAGTACTTTAGAAGTGGTCCTTGGAATGGTATCGGGTTCAGTGGTGAGCCGGCGTTAATTTTTAATCCAGTTTTTGATTTTGATTTTGTCGACGACGGGGAGGAGGTTTATTACACATACAACCTTAAAAATAAATCTTTAATCACGAGGTTAGTTATGAACCAAACTACCTATTTTCGGCACCGTTACACCTGGAATGAAATCAATCAGACATGGGTACTCTATGCAAATGTGCCGAGAGATTACTGTGACACTTACAATCTTTGTGGTGCCTATGGAAATTGCATCATTAGCCAGTCGCCAGTTTGTCAATGTTTAGAAAAATTCACGCCTAAATCACCTGAGAGTTGGAATTCAACGGACTGGTCTCAAGGGTGTGTACGAAATAAGCCACTAGATTGCCAGAAGGGAGATGGATTCGTTAAATATGCTGGTTTGAAATTGCCAGATGCTACAAATTCTTGGGTAAACAAAACCATGAATCTCAAGGAATGCAGGTCAAAATGCTTACAAAACTGTTCTTGTATGGCATATACAGCTACAAATATTAAGGAACGCAGTGGCTGTGCTATTTGGTTTGGCGATCTGATAGATATTAGACAGTTTCCAGCTGCCGAGCAGGAAATATACATTCGCATGAATGCTTCAGAATCAAGTGAGTGCTTATCCTTAGTCTTAGTTAATCCATGAGTATATAGATTATTATTTAAACATCATTTTGTAGCTTCTCTAATTTTTTTAGTTGTATGGTAACTGTATTTCTTTCTTTCTTCTTTCTTATCGACCATGTAGAGGCTAAAGCTGCATCTAAGATAAAAATGGAAGTGGGAATTGCACTATCTATTTTCGTGGCATGCGGGATGCTTTTGGTCGCCTATTACATCTTCAAAAGAAAGGCAAAACTCATAGGTAAAGTTACTTTGATTGCTTTCAGTAAATGAGCATCTTGTTTTTTGCGAGTTTAATAGAATGGAACAGCTTTTTAACTGGCTTTGAGCTTATCGTTGGTTAGACTTTAGAGAAGCCAGTGAAGTTCAGTGTTCCCTCAGTTTTGTAATCATTGTCTCAACTGCTATCTTTGATCTGAACATTCAAAATCTTAGCTAATGAATCATTTCCCCTCGTTTATCATGTATGTGATTCCCATTTTCTACTGTCTGAGAAAACAGGAGGAAACAGAGAAGAAAATGATCTGATAAATAGTGGACCAAAGGAAGACTTGGAGCTACCCCTTTTCCAGTTCACTACAATAGCCAATGCCACCAACGGCTTTTCATTCAACAACAAGATAGGAGAAGGTGGTTTTGGACCTGTGTACAAGGTAAATTTCTCAGAATGACTATATTAACTTCTAGTGCCCAGTTTATTGAGATAAGCATAAGAATCTTGGGATACCATTTTCTAGGGTACTCTAGAAGATGGTCAAGAAATAGCTGTAAAAACGCTATCAAAGAGTTCTGGACAAGGATTAAATGAGTTCAAAAATGAAGTTATACTGATTACAAAGCTTCAGCACCGAAATCTTGTAAAACTTCTTGGCTGTTGCATTCAAGGAGCAGAGAAAATTCTGGTTTATGAATACATGCCCAACGGAAGCCTCGATTCCTTCATTTTCGGTACTTTTCTAAACCAGACAAGCTTTGTTATCCTATCGTTACATATTTCTTTGATTTTAATGCAATCAAGCTTGTTTCTAAGTGTTTAAGTGGCATGTTGCACTCACAAACACTTACAGATCAAACAAGAGGCAAACTGTTAGACTGGTCCAAGCGTTTCAGCATTATATGTGGTATTGCTAGGGGGCTTCTATATCTTCTTCAGGATTCCAGATTGAGGATTGTACACAGGGATCTTAAAGCAAGCAACGTTTTACTTGATAAGGATATGAACCCAAAAATCTCTGATTTTGGTTTGGCCAGAATGTTTGGTGGAGACCAGACGGAAGGAAACACAACCAGAGTTGTTGGGACTTAGTAAGCACTTACCAATTACATGCCATACTTGCTATTTTTATTTTATATTTTGTTAACAAAGCACATAATTTGTTTGCTGTAGAGTCAAACATAAGAAATCTGTTTATGAGCCAGATGCAATACTAGTATACTTACATTTATGTGTTTGTGTTTAAATGACATTCGGCAGTGGTTATATGGCTCCTGAATATGCTACTGATGGGCTCTTCTCAGTGAAGTCTGATGTTTTTAGCTTTGGAATCTTAATGCTTGAGATAATAAGTGGAAAGAAGAGTAGAGGATTTTATCATCCAGACCATAGCCTAAGCCTTATTGGACATGTAAGTGTCAAGGTTTCAATTTCTTACTTGCATGTACTGAACAAGTGTATGACGGAAAGTTCCTTTTCATTTCTAGGCATGGAGATTGTGGAAAGATGGAAAACCTTTGGACTTAATTGAGGCGTTTCCAGGAGAGTCATGCAATTTATCAGAAGTGATCATGAGATGCATAAACATTAGTCTCTTGTGTGTGCAGCAGCATCCTGATGATAGGCCAAGCATGGCCACTGTGGTTTGGATGCTAGGAGGTGAGAATACACTGCCTCAGCCAAAGGAACCAGGCTTTTTTAAGGGTAGCGGTCCGTTCGAACCATCTTCTTCATCAAGCAATATTGAATTATCTTCGACCAATGAATTTACTGCCTCACTCTTGTATCCTCGGTAGTTGATTGTGCTGGATGAAATGTTCACAATTTTTGACATGTTCCTCCAGTCGCAAGTCATTAAACCTATTTAAAGGTATATTGAGTTTTCAGATGTATTAGTTGATTTGTTTTGAATGCATTCTGCTTTTACCTGATCCCGAATTTGGATTAGAATTGCATCAATTTAAATGCACATTTTCAGTTTTTCTTTTCTTTTTTTAAGAAACTTTATCTAATACAATTTGCTTTTGCCTTTTTTCCTTTTAACGAGTAAGAGCGTACAAGGGGGCAAAAACTGTTGTTCTAGTTATAAGACAATAATAATATCTAAGGGATGTGTGGATTAGGTGTTATACTAATTATGTCAAATAATGCAAATAAATATACTAAGCACATATAACACAATAATCAACAATATAATTAAAGTGCTTAAAGTAAAGAGATAAGGAAAGAGAGACTAAAAACTCGATTTTTAACGTGGTTTGACAAGTTTACATTCACACTTCAAGTACCAACAGTACTTGAATATTGTATTCTTTTACTATTTCAAGTGAAAGATACAATGACCTTGATGAATCCACACCAAGTAATTACACTACTTGAAGATATTTTCTCTTAAAGATTCTTCTCTTGGTGATAATACCTAACCAATGCCAAGAGTTTATCCAAACTCTCAAGTATTTACAAGTATGATTTGTTTACAACAAAATTCACACTCTAAAATAGTAGATTTTACAATTTAAAACTATAATCTCTATAGCTAACTCAATAGCACTTAGGATGATTGAAAGTGTGTAAATGTAATGAGTATGAGATTTTATACTCTTATGCTATATATATATATATATATATATATAAAGATTTAATTTAACACAACTTAGAGTATATTAAGATTGATGATTTCTAGTTGGTTCTTATTTTAGAATAGCTTCTATATCATGTATATAGCTCTCTTCTATGCAAAACTAAGATAAGATTTCTAAGCATACATGATATAGAAGTTATTCTAAAATAAAAACCAACTAGAAATCATCAATCCTAATATACTCTAAGTTGTATTAAATTAAATCTTTATATATATATATATATATATAGTTTCCAAAAGAAACTAGTCGTTTATAGCCATTAGAATGTCTCTGATGGCTAAAACGATCGATTAGTTAAAATGACCATATCATTTGGTTGACCAGTTCCTGGAAAATTCACAAGAGTTCATCAAGGATGAATAGCGGTCGACAAATTTAGCTTAAAAGCAGTTTTAGCAGTTTTAAACCTAGTAAAACTTGAACAGATTAAATGTATATCAATCATATTTATGTATGCAATGTAAAGTGTGTGAGTTCATTTTAGTTTGTTATTGTGTAAGATATAAAGATTTAACAATAAGCTATAAAATGAATCCTTAATACCTAAGTCTTCACTTGCTTTGCATCTTGGACTTGTTGATAGATATAGTTTAAAGGTTTTGATGGGTTCCTAATTGGTAGTTTGTCTATGGCTTAGATAAAGATTTACTCTTATGAATAAATCTGACATTTTAAATTTATTACGGGCTCGTATGCCCAGATAAATTCTTATGGGAAGGGTCCATATAGATGCCTTGACAAAGTTCACTTATCCTGGAAGGCGAAAGGGTTCTCCATAACTCATATATTATGGTGAAAAATACTCCCGATTAAAATTGATGAATATATAAAATAATTCTTAAAATTTTCTAGTGAACTCCTGGTATTTAAATATCCTCCTACTTATAGCTCCAGCACTTATACTAGGATGTTTGACCATTAACTTTGATGAATTATAATTTTTAGGGTTACTGAAATATAGGTCAAAATCCTTTGGAATTTTACAAACCTGTTGTAAAATCCATGCAATGTCTTTTTAAGAACATGCCAAAGTATTTTAAATTTTTTAAATAAAAAAACTCAAATAATTTTAAGGATTTTTGGCCATATGCAGGAAAAAAAGTATTATTTTATAATTTTTATTGTGTTTATTTTAAGCTTTGTATGGCAAAAATCTATTTTTTGTAATAAAACTCCCCAAAACAAGCCTAAGGGGTGTTTGTCAAACACACCCTTAAAGAAAAAAAAAAACCTTTAGCAAAAACATTGCTAGCTGAACAAAGCCTTAGCCATTGATTCAATTTTGACCCGACTAGGTTAACCAAAAATCTTTGGTTCGACCATAAACCAAACTAAAGACATTGGTTTGACCTGAAAATAAGCCAAAAAAAAAAACCAAACCCAAAAAATATTAAACTTGCCAAAACTAAAAACACTTGGTGAAAATGGATCAAAAC
>Ga0325403_1005342_pt1 | contig 12098 bp, 4 predicted proteins | sample PopdelMetagenome_19_FD_205665 | JGI IMG/M metagenome (GOLD analysis project Ga0325403, IMG submission 205665) | Populus deltoides microbial communities from Bellville, Georgia, United States - Xylem-PdKOR-R4 | ecosystem: Host-associated > Plants > Phyllosphere > Stem > Wood/Secondary xylem...
CCTCAAAATCTTTCACAGACCGATCTCCTTCTTAACTAGATGCATACATAGGATCACTCCTTGCCCTCATTTCGTAAGATAGTGTTCTCAATACTCCATGCCAAAGCAATTTGAATGCATATATAACCATTTATTTAGTGAAAAATAGATTTTTTAAAAAGAAATAATTTTTTTAGAAAATAAATTCCTGAAAATAAATTATTTTTCGATATTTAGTAATATCATAAAAAATAAATTAAAAAACATTTTCTAGTATTTGGTTATGTCATAAAAAATGAGCTGAAAAATAACTTATTAATATTTAATTTTGTTTTTCAAGTTTATTAATATAACAAGAAATAAATCTTATAAATTAAAAAATTAAATAAAATTAAAATTAAAAAAAAATTCTAATTTTATAAATTATTTCAAATATTAATAAATAGATTAAAGAAGTGATGCAGGCTAGAACGGAACTCACACGTGTTTCAACACACAAGAGTTTCTGCAACACACAAGAGTTTCTGCGATCTGTAATTTCGCAGAAAAACAGAAAGAAGAGAGATTTTTGAGTTAACTATTCAAAGAGGTTTTTTTATCTTTATTTCCCCCCTGTCGCAATGCATTACCATCAAGTAAATAGAGGAATTGACCTCTTAGACTTCTAAAAACAACTCCCTTGGATCAGGAAACAATCCTGCATTAACTAAGAAATAAAAGCTGAATGGAGAAACGGAAAGAAAATTAAACTCTTAGACTCCTAAAGCAAACAACCCCAAATTAATTAGGGAAATAAAAGCTACATGAGGAAACGGGAATGAAACTCCAATCGTTACATAAGAAACTTAAAGTGTCCAGTTGTGCAATTTATGACTCAGCAATGTCAAGCCTTTTTGTTGTTTTGGGTGTCTTAAATATGAGGCTTGCTACCCGGTCTGCATCAAGAAGTCAAAACAATACACTTCAAACATGGAAGTTAAACAAGATGGAAGGTGCCAACCTTATGCTTGTTGCAAAACTTGTAGAAATCCAAATCAAAACAACACCACACTGATTGGTTATGTCATATGTAATGAGTTGATTCTCCCAAACTGTTGCACCAGTGCTAACATCGACAATGATAACTCACGTATCACTACAACATCTTAATCCATAACAAGGTTCAAACTTCAAGTTATATCCACCATTCAGGAAACAACTTTGCAGATTCATCTAGTTCTGTGATTTACTACCATAAAATAAGGTCAAATTCAGAAATTTCACATGTTACCCCATATCTACCAACAGTAGAAACAAATGACAATGAAACAGAAAACAACAGGAACAAAAACATTCCAAAAGGGAAACAGATTGCCGTTTTTATCCCGTAGAAGAAGAATGAAGAACGATTGTCAAAATTTCAGCATGGAAGTTCTGGAAAGAAGTGCTGATAGCTTCAACAGCCAGTCATCTGCAAACAATTAACTGCCCGCAAATAAATGTCTACTAAAACACCATATGGTTCAGTTAATGATGGGATTACGCTAAACATCCATACACACCAATGTCGACCACGAATTTAAGTTAAAACACCTCCCATAACTCCCAAAAACAGAGGAAAAAAAACAGTTAGAATAAAGCAAAGCATATGTGATATAGGACAGGGCAGTCAAAGGTACAAAAAATTAGAATTCCCAGAAAATTAGAGAAAGATTAAAGAAACCCTGTAGAAGAGGGTAAATCCATGTAGAAGAGGGCGAAGGAGTTAGAAGAAAACCCTATAGGAGAGGGTTCAAATACACAGAAGAAACACAATCACTTCTGAAATTTTAATTCATAATAAATGTTTTCTACATTTTACAAAGGATATGGTGTTTATATAGACACCAAGAAACCTTAATGTCCTAAACTAATAATAAGAATCATAATAAATATTAGTTTTAATAATAAATTAACAAAATCCTAAAAATCTATCTAAATAGTAACAAAATTCTATGCATAATATAGATTACAAACAAATAACTAAACTACATTGTTCTTATGCTGCATCAATATGGAAATCAAACAAAAACCTGCTACAAAGAAAAACGGGGCTAATTTATATATTATACACTAGTAGTTCACGATACAAGAATGAAATCTCAAGAACAAATAACAGAAAAAAAATATACAGCAGAAACGAGCTGATACACTGTCAAGGTCCTCGAGGATACAGATGAATTGCAATATAATAGTAACAAATATTCACCAGTCAGCAGCTACAGGGAGAGCTGAGTTAGAACATTCAGTGACATTTTTTTGTGAAGATAATAGAGTGGAGAGGAGTGTGGCATAAGAAATGGAACTTTACTATGAGAATAACCGAGACTACAATCAGGAGAAGAATAAAGCATACGAGACATGGGCAGAGAGCTACCACAAACTTGCTCTCCCCGCCCTCGTTTCCCACTTTCTCCTCATCTTCCCTGTCTTTGATCCACTGCGAGTAGCTCCGTGGCAAAGCACCACTACCATTAGACTTGCCCATTGAAAATGGGTGTGATCTGATTGTATTCAAGCGGTGACTAACAAAATGAGATCTAAATTTAGCTGACGAAGACAGTAGGAGTGTGATGGTGGTGGCAGGTAGCTAGACTGGTGGTTGTCTTTTGAGTAAAGAAATCGCAATTCACGGCAAAGCTGTAGGTTTGTCTGTCTAGCGAAAGGATGGACCCTTTCTCCGGGCCTGATCAACTAGCTACTTTGCTTTGTATAGGCCAGGCCATGTCAGGCTGTTAAGAAGGCCCATTTTGTAAAACTGCTTTGCAAGAAAGATCCTTTTCTTTTCCAGAATTCCACGAAACAAAAGGATGACTGCCAAATTTTACTTTTTTAAATTGTTTTTTTATTTAAAATTATTTTATTTATTAGTACAACATAACAATAAAAAAACGTTAAAAAATTAAAAATTTTGGCAAGTAAAATGTCAAACACGTTATAAAGTTTAATTTGATACCTTTACTTTCGATGTCAATCATTTATTAGAAAGGGTGCTCGAAAGGGTTGAATATTGATATTTTAAAATATTTTTTTATATTAAAATAATATTTATTTTTATTTTAAAAAAATTATTTTTAATCTTAGTATATCAAAATAATTTAAAAATATTTAAAATTAATTTAAAATAAATAAATTAATTAAAATTAAAATTAATTTTTTAAAAATATTTTTAAAAAACATAAACAAATGAATTAAAATATAACTAAAACGGCTCAGTCTTTTACTGTGGACTGCATAGTGCAGTCCACAGTAAAAGATCAGCTATTTTTTTAGCCTTTAGGGTTTTTTTTACTTCTTTTTTTGTTTCTTTTCTTTTAATAATATTTTTTATTTAATTTTATTTGTTAATGTTAAAAAAAATTTATATAGTTATCAGACTTTCATGATACGGATCCCGAGTTTAACAGGTTAACATGATTTGACGAGTTAACTCGGAATTTTTTTTTCTTTTTAATTAATTTTTTTTGTTTACTTTAGTTTGTTAAAGTTAAATTTCTTTCTATTTAGTTATTAGACTTTCATGATACATATCTCAGGTTTCACGGGTTAACCCGTCAATTGTTTTTTTTTCTTTTAATAAAATTTTTTATTTAATTTAGTTTATTAATGTTAAATTTTTTTATTTAGTTATCAAACTTTCATAACACGGAACTCGGGTTTAACGGGTTAACCTAGTTTGATGAGTTAACTCGGAAATTTTTTTTTTGCTTTTTTTCTTTTAAATTAATTTTTTTGTTTAGTTTAGTTTGTTTATTTTAAATTTCTTTCTATTTAATTATCAAACTTTCATGACACATATCTTGGGTTTGACGGGTTAACCTGGTTTCACGGGTTAGTCCAATTAATTCTGGATTAACCCGTTAATTTTTTTTTTCTATGTAATTATCAAACTTTCATGACGCAAATCCTAAGTTTGACAGGTTAACCTGGTTTGAAGGATTAACCCAGTTAATTCAATTTTTTTCCCTTTTCTTCATTAGTTTTTTTCTTCATGTTAGTTTTTTTTCTTTATTTTTTTTTCTTTTTAGTTAATCTATTTAATTATCACACTTTTATGACACGACCTTGCAGCCAGACCCTCATCCAAGGCTATTGGGTCTGGTATTGCAGTCATACTCCCTTAAACTTGAGTAATGTAAATTTAATATTATAAATATTACTCCTGGGTCAAGCATTGTAGCTAAACCCAAGGCTTTTGGGTATATCTTTGCAGAAAAACCTAACACTCTTAGATCTTAGCCTTTTTTGATATTTTTTATGCAAGAAAAAAAAATTAACCCGTGGCGTATGCCTTTGTTTTTTTTCCTTTTCTTTTTCTTTTTAAGCCTTTTACTGTGGACACAGTGCGGTCCACAGTGAAAAAGCTGATGCCTTTAGTTTTTTTTATAGCTTTTTTCTTTGTTTTTTAATTAATTTTCTTTTAATTTACTTTCTTAATATTAAATTTTTTTCAATTTAATTATCAGACTTTTATAACACGGATTCCAGATTTGACGGGTTAACCTGGTTTGATGGGTTAACCCAGTTGATTCAGAATTAATTTAGATTTTTTTTCTTTTTCTTTATTAATTTTTTTCTTCTTATAGGTTTTTTTTCTTTTATTTTTTTCTTTGTATTAATATTTTTTTATTTAATTTAGTTCATTAATATTAAATTTTTTTCTATTTAGTTATCAGCTGATGCCTTTAGTTTTTCTTTTTGTTTTTTTGCCCTTTTTATGCCTTTGACTGTCGACTACACAGTGCAGTTCAAAGTGAAAAGTCTGATGCCTTTTATATTTTTTTCCTTTTTAATTAATTTTTTTCATTTAATTTAGTTTGTTAATGTTACTTTTTTGTCTATTTAGTTATTAAACTTTCATGATACGGATCCCAGGTTTGACAGGTTAATCTGGTTTCACGGGTTAGCCCAATTAATTCTAGGTTAACCCGTCAATTTTTTTTTCTATTTAGTTATCAAACTTTCACGACACGAATCCAAGGTTTGACGGGTTAACCTGGTTTAAACGGTTAACCCAGTTAATTCAATTTTTTTATTTTTCTTTATTAGTTTTTTTCTTCTTGTTGGTTTTTTTTCTTTATTTTTTTCTTTTTAATTAATCTATTTGATTATCATACTTTTATGACACGACCATGCAGCCAGACCCTCATCCAAGGCTATTAGGTCTGGTATTGCAATCAGACTCACTTAAACTTAAGTCATGTAAGTTTATTATTATTATTAATATTATAAATATTACTCTGGAGTCAAGCGTTACAGTTAAACCCAAGGCTTTTGGGTATATCTTTGGAGAAAAACCTAACACTCTTGGATCTTAGCCTTTTTTGATATTTTTTATGCAAGAAAAAAAATTAAACCGTGGCATAGGCCTTTGTTTTTTATCCTTTTCCTTTTCTTTTTAAGCCTTTTATTGTGGACTGCACAGTGTAGTCCACAGTGAAAAAACCGATGCGTTTAGTTTTTTTTTATCGTTTTTTAAGCAGTTATAATTTGGTCCAGAAGTGCCTCGAAATTCGAGTTGGGTTTTTGGTGTTGAATGCAACTTCCGTTACCCTCTTGTTTTGATATTAATTTCGATTGATCTCTAGGATTGATTTGTGACGTTACTTGGTTTGCTTGATAACGATAAAGTATTGGATCTGATAAATTATTGCCGTGGTTCTTACAAAGGAATCAGCGGGGTAAATTTGGACTAGTATGCTCATGTAGCAACTGCTGGTTATTGGTTTTGTGTGGTCTAATTATTATCAGTTTTACTGTTAAACAAAGGACCTCATTTTCTGAACTATGCTTGGTTACTTCTACAAAGTATACTCAATGGCTTGCTTGGATGAGATATTTTGGATTGAGTCCTTTATGCAGCATTGAGATATTTAGTGATGAGTTTGATATATTTACTTGCGACATATTTAGTTGTTGTTCCTCCGGAGATGCTTCATGATGCTAAACTCGGAGATCATCAGGTGGTCTACTCTGTTTTATTATGGGCTTGCAAACATTTCACTTGATCCGCACTGCTTTCTGGTATGATTGAGGGCCAATGCTTTGTTTGATTGAGTGCTTTCGTCTGAGATTGTTGACTTTAATATTTGGTGTGATCAGATGCCAGTGTTTTGACGATTTTATTGCAGGCCTCCACCAGCCTTGCCTCCATGCTTTGATTTGGAGTTATAATTCTAGTGTAGTTATTTTGACTCTTCATTGTTGAGTTACTAAGCTAATGGTGTTATTCTCATTGCCCGCCTTTATCATCACTCAAGACTTCTGGGATTTCTCTTAACAATATTGACTCTGATTTGCCCAGAGGAAAGGAACTTTCCTTTAGGAAATTATAAAAAAAATTATTAAAAGTGTATGCCTTTCTCTGAAAGCTTCTTCTAACATTTCCATGAGAGAAGCCCTATATGAATCATTTGATAAAAGTCACGCGCACCAGGTATGGTGAGTTTCTCAGAATGTAAGCACCACAGATGCAAGTGTGATTCCAGTGGTCGAATGCGGATGTTTTAAAGGGATTTTGTTTTCGACGTCGTTTTTATTTCTGTTGCTGGTGGTCTTTCGCTGCCTTTGTGATTCCTGTTATGGACGTTTTCCGTGAACATCACTTTTTTCAAGTTTCTACTGTTGTCCGATGATTGGTTGGTCTGTCTGAGTTCCTTATACACCCATTAGTTTCTGCTGTTGTTCTGTCTGAGTCCCTTGTACTGCTGTTATTTTGATCTACCTTTTCCTTGTAGGTTTGAGATTTCAAAAACCATTATAAAAATAAGAGATTTCAAAGATGATGCAATTTATTTGATGTAATTTTTTTTTTAAAAAAATATATGTGTTGATTTTATATTTTTCATATTAAACTAGTTGAAAATTTTGTTTCATAGTTTTTTTTAAAAAAAATATTATGGATTGTTACAATGTTTCCCCATATAATTTTTGTTTTGTTACAGTGTTTCCTACATGTTTTTTTTAAATTATCTTTGTTGTATTTTTTTTAAATATTGAGCTAGTTGAGAATTTAGCTTTGACTTTCCTCACATGTTTTTTTCTATTTTTTTTCATTTTTTTGTTTTTTTTCAAAATTTTCTTCTTTTTTTTCATTTTTTCATTTTTTGTGTTTTTTTTACAGAATTGTTTTTGTTAATTTTATTTTTTTAATATGGAATTGGTTGAGAATTTAACTTTGTAGTTTTTTTCTTTAAAACACTGTAGATTGCTACAATGTTTCCCCACATGTTTTTTTTTTCCATAATTGCCTTTGTCGATTTTATTTTTTTTCATATTGAGCTGGTTGAGAATTTAGTTTTGTAGTTTTTTTCTTTAAAACACCATGGATTGCTACAGTGTTCCTCCATGTGATTTTTTTTTTTGTTATAAATTTTTTTAAAATTTTTTTTATTGATTTTATTATTTTTAATATTGAGCTGGTTAAGAATTACAACTGTAGATTTTCTCATGAAATACTATAGATTACTATAGTGTTCCCTGTATGATTTTTTTCCTTTCTTCTTTTTTGTTATGATTTTTTCTAAAATTATTTTTGTTTATTTTATTTTTTAAATATTAAACTGGTTAAGAATTTAACTTTATAATTTTTTTTGAAAACATTATTGATTGTAATAGATTTTCTTTATATATTTTTTATTATTTTTTTTTACAAACTTACAACAATACATAAACATACCACAAGCCCGCACGCATCTAGGAAGATACTATAATTCGAAAGTTGAAAGCTGTGCAGCAAATTTTGTGCTGGTTAAGCTTCGGAAAAGAATGAATTTTCTGAAATTGTTGATTAGGAGTGTTTCAACCAGAGGATATAGGGGAAGATAAGGGGAACATAGCAAGTGAGACAAAAATTAACCTCCTAATACAGAGGACTATTTACATCCTGAAATCAATGCTCAAACTCAACCATATGAAAGAACACCATAAATAAGATTTTTTGTAGCCAAGCAAACAGCAAACAAAATTGGGTTAAACTTGAAATGAAAAAGAGTAACACCTGAACCTCCAATCAGGAGAAGTGTATGCCAGCCATATTGAACTGAGGTCTGAGAGAGCAAGTGTAAGAACTCCTCTTGCGAGAGTTTGGATGACCTCTTTTCAGAATAATTTCTCTCTTTCAACACGGCCAAAACCTTTTGCTTGAATTCAGAGGCCTCACCGTCTGCATCACCATCCTCCACCTCCATTTCGTCATCCGTTCCATCATCCATGTCCATGCTCTGATCCTCCTTAAAATCTCCCAGTCCCGAATTGTCCATCTCAGCATTAGTACTCCCCAAGGAACCATTTTGCAATTGCTGCAGCGCCTGAAGGGTCTTGTAGTTCTTTTCAAGTATGGAGAGGACATTTTTCATCCTAAAAATTGAACCAAGTGTCTTGTTCTTTCAAATTGAAACAAATCCTTATGAATCCATCCCATTCCTTAGGATTCACCTGGGGACGTGGTTTCCTAGGCTCGATTCGAACAACAGAGGAATCCACCTTGGGTGGAGGCCTGAAATTGTTCTTCCCGACTTTGAGAAGATGGGAGACTCTAGCATAGAGTTGGGTTTTAACAGAAAGACGACAGTATAAGGTATCACCTGGCTGAGCAACAAGTCTCATAGCAAATTCTCTCTGAAACATAATGATGGCACACCTGATGGAAGTTGATGATTCAATAATTTGAATGTGAGGGGTGAGGACATCTGATAAGGGATATTTGCCACACATATATCGAAATAAGGAAGGTCTGTCTTTAGCACGTCACCCTGGATCACCTGTGAATGCCGAGTGATTAGTTTTTCGTAAGAGATAAACAACTTGCCAAATTAACAATGATAATGATACCTTTAAGCGATTAGAGAAAGGGGTGCCTTGAAAGCGGCGTTGAAGCTCGAGAACCATGCGAGGGTCGAGCTCAATAGCAACAACCATTTTGCCAGCTTCGAGAAGTTTCTTAGTGAGATTTCCAGTACCAGGACCAATCTCAAGAACAACGTCGGTGCTCTTGATGCCTGATTTTTGGACTATGGAGTAAACAAGTAGAGGGTTCTTGAGGATGTGCTGTCCTTTGGATTTGTGGAAGGGTATGCCTCCTTGGTAGTGATTTGAAGAAGGTGCCCACCGTGATGATGCCTTCTCTTTTCTTATCTTACCGCCTGCCATTGTTGCTGACGCGGCTGCTGGTGGTATTCAATAACACTAACTCTAAAATCCTGCCATTGCTGCCGTGGCTTTCATGATCTCAAAGAACTTGATTGCATCAGACCTCTTTTTACTCCTTAACAACCCTTCAAGCATAATATTATGGGTGACAATATCAGGCTTAAACCCTTCATCAAGCATCTCGTTCCAAATCCTCCCAGCCTCCATTAAATTCTTCACCCTGCACCATCCATTAAGCAATACAGTATACGTCCTCAAATTTGGTGTAAACCTACCTTCCAACTTCCCACATAGTGCTTGAGCTTCTTTCCCAAGCTTGGCCCTCCCAAGACTATCAAGCAGAGCATTAATGGTCTCAACACCCACTCTATATTTGCGAGCAAAAGAGAGGTTCTACCAAGGAAACGAAGGAAAAAGAAGATAAATTAGCTGGCTTAATAACATTTTCAGTTCATGAATTTTTTTTGTTTTCTATTCAAGTGCATTAACCTTCAAATATTTTATAATCAAGTGTTTTGTTGAGTTCCGTCTTTAAGATACATAAACGCTAAATATACATGACATGTTTTCCAAGTGTCTATGAACCTTTTAGTTTATTTTAGCTAATTTTTTTTCATTTAAATATTTATAATTTATTAAAATCCATATTTTTAAAAAAATTACTCTTAATATATTAGAATTACCTATTATAATTTAAGAAATTATCATTTATGTCTTGAACTCTAAACACGTGTTAAAATTCTCATAAAAAAATTAACAAATTTCTTTTATTTATATAATTATCATTGGTTTTTATTTAATAACTAAAGAATTCCCGAAACTAAAAAATGATGATGATGAAAAGTACAATTCTAGCTCAAACATTTTCAGTGAAAATACTGAGAACTGGATAAAAGAGCACGGCCGAGCAGAATATGACTTTCAGTGTTCAACTAAGCCGAGGAACACCGTGAAGGCAGACGCCTATCTCGTGTGCCTCTTCCTCTGGTTGGTCGAGTTAGTAAGTCAAAGTTATCTATGCTAAAGTATTGAATTCTTTCAACACGTTATTAGATCTGAAGTCTCCCCATAGCCTTCTGCTACTCTACACTCTGTGACACTTCTTTATATGTCGATGGCTCTACCACTTTCTTCTCTGGCTTACAGAGTCCTGCAATGAATAAATCCACTATCAGTGCAAAACAAAGCCTACGAACAGTGATAAGGCCTGTCTTGTAGTCTCTAACTGATCAAATCCTCACTTTTACAGGCGTGCTGGAACAAATTATCCGTACTCTTGGCTTCAAAAGAGATTGTGTAGATTTGCTTAAAAACATGAACTGAGAAAAATTCTCAACTGATAGTAGTTCACGATACATGGGCGATGAATCTCAACAACAAATAACAGGAAAAAAAATACAACACAAACGAGCTGATACACTGTCAAGGTCCTCAAGGATACATGTGAATTGCAATATAATAGTAACAAATATTCACCAGTCAGTCAGCTACGGGGAGAGCTGACTTAGACCATTCAGTGACATTTTTTTGTGAAGATAATAGAGTGGAGAGGAGTGTGGCATAAGAAATGGAACTTTACTGTGAGAATAACCGAGACTGCAATCAGGAGAAGAATAAAGCATACGAGACATGGGCAGAGAGCGACCACACACACTTGCTCTCCCCGCCCTCGTTTCCCACTTTCTCCTCATCTTCCTTGTCTTGGATCCACTGCAAGTAGCTCCGTGGCAAAGCATCACTACCATTAGACTTGCCCATTGAAAATGGGTGTGATCTGATTGAATTCAAGCGGTGACTAACAAAATAAGATCTAAATTTTAGCTGACAAAGCCAGTAGTAGTGTCGTGCTAGCCAGAGCTTTTCAAATTTTATTTATTTATTTATTATTAAAAAAATTATTCAATGCCAGTTAAAAAAAATTTAACTTGGTTTTAAGAAAAATATTTTTCTAAAAAATTTAAACGAAAATATTTTTTAAAAATTGTGAAAAATTTAGAAATATCATATTATTTGTTAATTATATCAAATTTGGTCCTCAAATTTTTTATTGCTATATATATTTTATTTTGAATATTTACTTTTCAATTTCATCTTTTAAAATTTAATTTTTATATTAACTTTAGTTCTTATTTTTATAATTGTTATTTACTTTTCCTTTATTATTTTTTTTATTAAAATGTTTTATCTATTAAATTTGATTCTTATTCTTTTGATTGTTACTTATTTTATTTGAAATAATTTATGAAATGTTAATTATTATTATTTTAATTTCTTCATCTTTTATTTTTTATTTTTTTTGATTTGATCTCTATTATTTTGATTATTATTTATTTTATTTGATATAATTTATGAATTTTTTGTTTCTAATTTCATTCTCATTCAACTTTTTAATTTGTAAGATTTGTTCCTTATTATTTTAATAAACTTGAGAGAAATAAAATATTAATAAGTTATTTTCCAGCTTATTATCTATGACATAACAAAACATTAAAAAATATTTTTTAATTTATTTTTAATTATATTATCAAACATAAAAAAATTTACTTTCTCAAAATTTATTTTTTAAAAAATTATATTTAAAAAAAATACTTTTCAGTAAATAAATTCTCCTAGATTGGGTGGTGGTTGTTCTCTCTTTTGAGTAAAGAAATCGCAATAAATGGCAAGGCTGGAGGTTTGTCTGCAGGTTTGCCTGTTTAGCGAAAGGATGGACCCTTTCTCCGGGCCTGATCAACTAGCGACTTTGCTTTGCATAGAATGTCTGACTGTAATGAAAAGAAAATATCATTCATGTGGATTTAATCAAAGTGATTAGGCATTTAAGTAGCTAGAAATGAATCTATTAATCAATAACTCATTTTTTCTTTATTTTTCCATTTTTAAACATCATTATTAACATGCATGGTTGAGAACTAATTAGTGGTGAGAGTAAAGGCTTTATATTACTATTA
>Ga0325403_1005345_pt1 | contig 12098 bp, 7 predicted proteins | sample PopdelMetagenome_19_FD_205665 | JGI IMG/M metagenome (GOLD analysis project Ga0325403, IMG submission 205665) | Populus deltoides microbial communities from Bellville, Georgia, United States - Xylem-PdKOR-R4 | ecosystem: Host-associated > Plants > Phyllosphere > Stem > Wood/Secondary xylem...
CGTTGGAGGATTCAGACAAGCAGCAAATTGCATGCATCATCAAGTGATTTCCAGAATTTATCAACCTATGGTGGGCTCTTCTTCTTGTTAAATAAAAGTTAAAAACATTAGGGTTTAGTTTAATTTGTAAAAACTTTACGAGCCAATATGGGCCGAGAGTTGAGTTTGGGCTCTACACCAACAAAAAAAGGCCCAAGCCTTCATAAGCCCAAAACAACCCCAATAATACCTTTCCATAACCTTCCTTGTCTTGAACACAACACAGAAACCTCAAAAAACCCAAAACCTCACCAAGACAGAACAGAAGCAAAATCCCAAAAACACAGAAATGTTGAGGTTTCTTGCAAGATCCTCACTGAAAAACCCTAAATGGAATCCAAAACCCATCATTGCTATTCCTCAATCACCACTTCACAATCACTTCTCTTCAAAATCAGGCAAATCATCAGCTCCAAAAGGAAACAACAACAAAGCCGACAATCAAAAACCCAAAAAGAACCCAAAAAGATCTGGCCTTGATGATTCAAAAAATGCTGTATCTGACACCAAAGAGACTACTGATGAAAGAGTGCTTCGTGCTCGCCTTCTTGCTCAAGATGAGAAGAACCCTTCACTTAATGCTGGTCCTAATGGGAGACCTTTGTTTACTAATATCAGTTCTCTCTCTAGACTCTCACGCAAAGACACTTGTTCTTACTTCAAATTCGGGTATTTGTTTAGCTGTTAATGTCTTTAGTTAAGTAAATATTGTGGCTTTTTATGTGTTTTTGAATTGGGGTTTGATAATGTTACTGAATTGGGTTCCTTTTAATGTAGCTGAATTGGGTTCATTTTAATGTAACTTCTAATCGGTTTTTTGTTTTTGTTTTGTTGAATGTGATAGATATGTAAAAATGGAGTCATTATGTGTGTTTATTAGGCTGAATTAGGATTTTGTTTTTGTGTTTTGGGATTTGAAGAGAGAAGGAGCTGAACCAGATGTTGCCAGAGGGATTGCCAATGGGGATGGTTAAGGAGTTTGAGGAATCAATGAGGAGTGCTTTGCTTGTTAGACAAAGTTTTCTGGATCTTCGTGATAATTTTAGACGTATTGTTGATCCTCCTTTGCTCTCTTCTGATGGTAAAGGTACGGTTTTTTGTTACTATAGTTATAATGTTTTGGGTTTGATAAGCCATTGGTAGAATGATATCATTAGTATTTGCTCAATTTTGCATATGGTTAAAGCTAATTGGAGATAGTTTTGATTTTTTAGTGATGTGGGTAATTCTAGTTCTTAGTGTGTAGTGTGTATGTTATTGAAAATATTTTGAGTAGGGTTCAGTGAGTACTCCTATCCCTTATGATTTGACGTGTACAAGTAGGTGCGTGGTTAGGTAATTATCTGTAAAGTTGCAAAGAGATAGCTGCTTTTGTTGTGTATTGATAAGATAAATGGTGTGAGAGGTCTGTGATTGATGTAAGTTGATGAATTTCTTTTTACAGGTCTGAAAGTTAGAAAGCAAATTGTATTAGATGGTCCTTCTAACTGCGGGAAGAGTATCACGCTTGCGATGCTTGTTCATTGGGCTCGTGAAGAAGGTTGGCTGGTGTTTTATGTTCCCAGAGGACGGGAGTGGACTCATGGTGGATATTTCTATAAAAACCCAATTACTGGTCTTTGGGATACACCTATCCAGGCAGAAAATGCTCTCAAGGTAAGAATTTTTAACATTTATTTTATCAAATGAATGTGATTGAAGAAGTATGCACGGTATGATCTGCTGAATTGTTATTATCTTTGGTAACAAATTGTTGATATCATGACATTAGTTTTTGCTTGGAAAATGTAAGAAAACAGGCAGGTCCATATCTTCTTTGTTTTGTTTGCAGTTTATGTAATTAAGTTCCAAAAATCAGTGATTGGCAATCCAAGTTTACTCATGAAGCATGTTTAGGTCCAATCCCCCCTCCTAAAACAGAAAGATAATCCATGATTTTGATTCTCTTTTCTACAAATGATTCTTCAGAATGTGCGAATGTTCTTGCTGTTAACTTTTCTGTTGTTTTCTTCTCCATTTGTCTTGCTATGCTCAATGTACTGAAAATCTTGTATTTTTCGTACTGTTTATTTCTTTGCAGGATTTTGTAAAATACAATGAATCTCTCTTGAAGCAATTGCCATGCCATATATTTGATCCTGTTCCGCTTGGAGAGGGTGCTGGAATTGGATTGTTAAAAGGAGTCGATTCAGTTCCAGTGCCTGAAAGCTCGACTTTGTATGACCTGGTTCAAATAGGTATCAAGCAAACACATGCAGCTGTTGGGGTAGTGCTTCGCTTGAGGAAAGAGTTATCACTTGTGAAGGATATTCCTGTCCTCTTTGCTATTGATCAAGTGAGACAGATTCTAGAATCAAACTCCCACATCATTTCATTTAGTTCTTTAAATGAACTAAGTTTAAGAATGCCACCAGAGTCATTCCATAGTTATTGATGTATCTTTTTTTAATTGTTGCCATCACTTTTTCTCCAGTATAATAACTGGTTTACGTTCAGCGAGTATGAGGAACCAGTAACTATGCGCTCATGTCGACCAGTACATGCTAGAGAACTTGCAATGGTCAGTATCAAATGCTCATCTTTGTCAAGTCTTTGATTGGTGTCGTGTTAAGCTCTTCCTGGAAAATTTTCCTGTTTACAATGCTCTTTGATTGGTCAGTATCAAATGCTACTCATCTTTGTCAAGTCCTAAAATTATTCTAATCTCTTTGGGTTGAAACGAGCACATGTATGTTGTGGATGTACCCTTGAAGAGAACTCATATTCTTAGGATGTTGATCATCCTTTTCCATGCGATGAGGATTTGGTCCTTGAGATTTAGTTTTCTTCCACCGTGGACATCTTGCACACACTTTTCTTATTCTTCTGGATAGTTAATTTATTGGAATCAAGGACTGCTGGTTGGAGTTCATTGAACGTCACTCCATAACATTCTATATCTCTTGCAGGTAAATGCTTTTAGGTCTATGATGCACAATAGCATGATGGTGGGTGCCTTTTCTCATTCAACAGCAGTTGGAAAGTTGCGCAAGGATTTGCCAGATGTCCCTTTAGATGCTCGTGTTAATTTACCACGATATGGTTTAGATGAAGCAGCTGCTGTTTGCCATTACTACCTTAGGTATGTAGAGGAATGCTTATGATTGCCGGGTTGACTATATCAGTGATGAAGCACGCTTTCATTCAACTGGCTGGATTCTTATAGATAATGCAGAACTTGCCAAATACTTTCTCCTTGATGCAGTTCTGACTTGGTTTTATTTGTTAACTTTGGTAGGCAAAGATTATTGCCTCGAGAAGCATTCTCAGAGGAAAGCTGGAAGAAGATATATTATTTGTCAAATGGAAATGGAACAGAAATGAGAGTGCTACTTCCTTTAATGCAGTGACCCATTGAAGATACTATCCTTGGACAAATTTAAACAGGGTTTGGCACAATTGCCGTTCAATCTTGTGGTCTTTGGTTTCCGAGCCGCATGGCACTTTCTACATCCTAAAAGTGAGATTAGCAAAATACAGTTCCCTGCGTTTTGAATCCTTTATGTGATGACAGCAGTTAGAGTCGCAAAGTGAGAATTTGGCAATTTTTGCCACAATATGGACTTGCTTGGTTCAGACAACTCTTGTAGCTCAAGCATGTACGGATCAGTTACACATTTTGTAGTTCTGATTGATTGTAGAAGATTGATTTCTTGTGATAACTGATAATAGTTTTCATTTTCTAAGCCAAAATTTTATGGTTCTTTCTTCTAGATTTTAGTTTAATGATGGTTGCAAGTTTATATCGCTACTTGATGGTATGGGTATGCAATCTGTTGGAAAGTTGCGTAAGTTTATATCACCGACCTTTTGACCAAGTGGACTAGGTCGCCAGTTGATCTGTTTTTCACCCGGTTTAACGTGAAACTTAGCCCAGGTTGTACGTTGGAATTGAGACTTGAGAGTTGCGCACACATGCAAAGAAATAACAAATGCATTCCCGTGAGTATGGAACGATGTACAAATGTAAATTCTCAGTTCAATTGTTACTGTCCATATAAGAAAATTATAATCAAAGATACTATCAAGCAATGAAATATGGTTAACAAAATTTACTCCGCCGGGCATAAATCTGGCGAAGCTTGTATATGAGACTGGTCTGCATCAAATCAAACGTGATATTAGAATCCCGATATCAACTTCCCAGTTGGAAAAATGAAGGAACTTCCAAAACGAGATTAAGCTGAATTTAGGCCATAATCCATAGCTGGTGAGCTTTATGTCGACCATAACCAGAAGGAAACCATTTTAACAGGATTAAACAATGATTGCATTCATAAATAGTTGGAAAACGAATGGAATGTAATCAGTTCAATGTAGATGAAAATGCAGAATTAAGTTTTCTTGCCAACGTTTGAAGTAGGCAAAGAACAAAGCTAGAAAAGGAAGACAGCAAAAAACAAACTGAATTTTTTGCAACTATCATTTACAGCAATTGTTGATAATGTTCATTGATAATACCTGCGCTACAATGGAATCGCCTCGATAGATCGTGCATGATCTTTGGAAGGGGAAACCTTTCACCTTAAAGTCAGGTTTTGACTCTCAAGAAACCTCTCCGACGAGAAAGACCTCCAGCTCAGTTCTTGCAAGCTTTTTCAGTGTCCTTTTCACTCTGAAGATCAAGTTCTTGTCCCTATTATCACCACCCTTGAAACCTTGCCAATAACCTTTCTGCAACCAAGAAATAAACCAAGTTGCTTCTCACAGCCCATGGAAGAATAAGCACACAGAATCTGCAACCAATGACATGAAGCAATAACCTCATCATCTTATATCAAAAAGAGAGACAGAAAAACAAACTTGAGATCTATTGAAAGGATCAGGTTATAACTTAGTCTCTTCGATTCTTGCTAATAATTATATTATCAAGGAGTGAACAGCTGTTTTTTCGGGTTTCATGGTTTTGAAATCAAACTGGAAACAATAATTCTTTTTTTGAAAGAGTTTTACAATTGGAAATCTTAAGAAAAAACCAACGTTCATATGTATTTTAAACATGAAGGACTAATTTATAAGTGTATTTCAAATCTAAGGACAAAACAATGATTAATTTGTAAAACCATGACATTAGAGATGTGGCTGGCTAGCGCATCAGCTGGCCCTGTCTCCATACTAATTTCATGGCCAGCTAATTGTTGGACCACATCGGCTCAACATCCTTGAACAACCGTATCTACACAAAAAACAGACTGGAATACATTGATCGGAGATGGTGGTTCTGTATTTAATTTCCGGCCCGACAGCGATCTTCACTTGTAAAAGGAATTTAGTTGAAGCAAATGAAGAACAATAGTTGACTTAATATCTTTGTACGAAGATTTATTTGCGATTCTATTTTAACGATCGCAGAGAAGAATTTTGACGGCCCCTTGAACCAGCAGGAATTAATAAGCTGGAAGTATTTGTTAGCTGTCTAACTCAATGTCATCGTTGAGAATAATTGAGTGTCGGACTTAATATATGGGCAACTTTTACAATAATTCAATATTTTCATTAAATAAAAAAATTAAAAATAAATAAAATATATTTGTCAATTATATTTCAATTATAAGATTGACCCACTTAATAAAATACCTCAAATATAAAATAAAGATTGCTCAAGACTTTTCTTATCACATTCACACATAAAAAATAATAAAAAAATTATTTCTTAAATATTTTATTTATAATTTTACTCAATAACCCTGTTCATTTTTAACAGGTTATGAGCACATCAAATCATTTTTGACGTCTTGCTAATTTGCAACCTTACAGTATATTATCCTGCTTTCCTTCCCCTGATCAAATACTGGGAGGGTTGTGGTCTAAGTGGTGAGTGGTCTTGCTAGGTGCCGTTGATATGGTTCTATCCCTTCTACCCACAAATTATCAGCCATTTGTTCTGAAAATACATGTTAATTTCCTGAGGTCAAAGATTTTTCCACTGATCATTTGTGCACATGAAATATCCCTTCTTCCTAGGCATGTATTATCTGTCGAGTTCAAGTTCTCGGCTTCTGTGAGGCCCTGATTTGTCTCTCAGTTGCATTGCCTCAAATAGAAGGAATCAATTAATTCAATAATTAAGTTACCTTGGCAAATGGGTTTCAGTTCTCTCTCCCGTGTATACACAGGACAGGCATCCTTTTCTTCCACGTCAAGGATTTTCCACCATTGGTTTGGACTTATGCATGGGCATGTATAGGAATGTTAGTCAATTAAAATATTATTGGTTGTGAGTTTTTCACTGTAGTCCATCTATGATAAAATATGTTTAGGGTTGAATAATTATTTGAGGGGTAGGATGCTTTAATTAAACATGATTAATTTATCATTCTTAATTTGTTTAGCAGCACCATCTTTTTATTATTTTAGCTGGATGCAGAACCCTAATAACAGGCCTTGGATGCACCGTAAGCTTTTCTCCCCATTCAAGAGATTTTGACTTCATACGTTGGCTCAATCACCTTCACTCATGTTTATCGTCAGAATAATCTCATGGCAGATCACCTGGCTAAACAGGGAGTCCGAAGATCAACTAACTTTGTTGCGTGCATGGTTTTGAATGATCATCCAACTGTTATGCGGGTCCTCTTTGTTTTAGTCCTGATTGTGACTCCTGGTGGAAATGGGATGTTGTTCAGGGGGTTCTTGATGGTATTGCTTTATATAAATTGACTGATCTAGTTTCTCTGTTCTTATGTGTGGAGGCGATGCTGCTCTTCTGCTTGTTAAGATGCTAAAGGTTGATTTCTTGAGAGGCCATGGCCGACTCCAGCAAGAGTTAAGGAGTAATCTGGTTTAACTCCATACCATCCTGCATTCTCTTTCATTTCTCTGGAGAATATGAGGAGGCCTAGGGAGGGGTTGATGTTTCAAGTTGTGTGTTGCATTGTCTGATCAAGACGTACGTTAGTATTGATTTGGCTAAGAAGAGGAAAGAATCAGTAACGTACGAGGTAGAAGTTTGGTTTTATGGAAGCATCCCCTGGAATTATTGCTTGGCAACTCTAGTTTGTGTGGCGACAAAGTTGCATCTTTTGGCTGTTGTTTTGCTTTTGGTAACTTGGTCTTGTCGCCCATCTCATGTGTTAGAGATATTCCGCTAAACTTAATCTTATTGCAGATTTTGTATTTTGACATTCTCGCCAGCTTCTGCGTTTTAATGCAATACTTTATTTCTTAAAAAATAAAAAATAAATAACAGTATAATTACCGTATCATCCTTAAAGAATAAACAATCATAACTTTTGCTCCAGGTGCATGTAATAATTTTAATTTTGTCATGAATAATTGAATTATACTGATAGCCTTGCTATACAAATTTATTAGCTTTGCCTTACCTTTAGAGGCTTGATTGTTATTTTCTAATAGTTTTTTTTTTGTTATTTAGTTCTAGCAATATTTTTATATTTTTTAATTTTATAAATAGTTAAATTGTTTCATTAACCTTGCCATTCCTTATATATTTTTTTTTTTGAAGTGTTTAACCTTTCATAATATTTTTTTATAATGTAAGTTTATTCAATCATTTTCATTTGTATTTATCATTTAAGTCATGAGTTTTTTTTTTTTATTATAAGTAATCATATATATTATAACAACAATAGCAAGCGGACACCTGGCGCTTGGGTGGCCCTGCACAAGCGCCACCCTAGCACACCGACCCGAGTGCTCGATGGCGCTTAGGGGTGCATGGGGGTGAGCCAAGCAGCGCCCGCCCACGTGCATAGCCAAGCACCACGTGCCGATGGCGGTTGCTTGGGGTGAGCCAGCCTGCGCCCGCTCAATGTGGGGCACCTGACGCTTGGGTTTGAAGGAGAACCCATTGTCTTGGGTCCGACGTTAGCACCCAAGCTCAATGGGTCTTGCATGACCCAATTTAATTGGGTCTTGATAAAGGATTTTAAATATTTTATTTTTTATTATAATTAAAAGTATTAATATAAAAAATAGTATTATTTGTGTTATAACTATTTTTACTATAATTTAAAGTAGTAATAGTAAAAATAGTATAATTTGTGCTATAAATATTTTAATTTTTCTTATAATTAAAAGTATTATTCTTAAAAATAGTATAATTGGTGTTACAAATATTATTATTTTTACTAAAATTTAAAATATTCATATAAAAAATAGTATTGTTTGTGTTATAAATATTATTATTTTATTTATAATTAATAGTTTGAATACTAAAAATATTATCAGTTGTGGTATAATATTAATATTTTTATTATAAGTAATAATATTATAATAACAATGAGAAGCAAAAACCTGGCACTTGTGATGCCCTTGCGCCACGTGTCGTTGAGGCTGTCATAATCAATCGGGCCTTTGCCAAAACCCAAGCGCCAGGTGGCGCTGGGATCTGCCCCGCGCATTGAAGTCGCCCAAGCACCAGGTGGTGCTCAGGTCTGCTCTGCTCAAGGGCCGGGCAGCCCAAGCGCCAGGTGTCCTTATGAGCATAGTGCCAGTGCCAGGTGCCCGCTCCTCATGGCCTGCAACCCCATCAAAACTTGTGCTGATAATTTTCTTCTCAACCATCCCTTCAATGTCAAATACATCTCAGCGAAAAGATAACCCTATCCTTCTTCCGCTGCCCTTACAACTATTTGTGTTAAGGGCTAGACTGTCATTATACTGCTACAATCCACAATGCTTTATATCTACTAGATGTCATGCTCACGCAAAGCCGCGGGCTTGTGCGTTATCGTGGGTTTGTGAAAAAAATCATAAAAAAATTATATGGAAAAAAACTGTTGCAATCCACAATATTTTCAAGGAAAAAACTACAAAGTTAAATTCTCAAACAACTAAATATTAAAAAAATAAAATCAACAAAGATAATTTTAAAAAAATCAGAAAAAAAAAGAAAGGGAAAAAAAACCAAGCAGGGAAACACTGTAGTAATCTATAGTGTTTCATAAGGAATTCTAAAGTTGTAATTTTCAACCAGCTCAATATTAGAAATAATAAAATCAATAAAAATAATTTTGAAAAATATCATAAAAAATCATGTGGGGAAATACTGTAGCAATCCACAGTGTTTTAGATAAAAAACTACGAAACTAAATTGTCAACCAGCTCAATATGAGAAAAATAAAACCGACAAAAACAATTCTAGAAAAAAAATCATAAAAAAAGAAAAAAAACCATGTGGGGAAACACTGTAGCAATCCATAATGTTTTAAAAGAAAAAAACTACAAAGTTAAATTGTCAACCAACTCAATATTAAAAAAATAAAATCGACAAAAACAATTCTGAAAAAAACAAAAAAAAGAAGATAATTTTGAAAAAAAATATATTAGGAAAACTAAAGCTCAATTCTTAACCAGCTCAATATTGAAAAAATAAATTTGACAAAGATAATATAAAACCATGTAGGGGAAATACTGTAGCAATCCACAATGTTATTTTTGAAAAAACTACGAAGCTAAATTCTCAATCATTTCAATATGAAAAAAAATAAAATCGACAAAGACCAGTTTGAAAAAAAAATCATAAAAAAAAGAAAAAAAACCATGTAAGGAAATATTGTAGCAATCCACAATGTTTTAAAGAAAAAAACTACATAGCTAAATTTTCAACCAGTTCAATATTTAAAAAAATTGACAAAGATAATTTGAAATAAAAATAAAAACAAAAAAGAAGAAGAAGAAGAAGTCAATTTTGAAAAAAAAGGAAGAAGAAAACATGTAAAAAAAAGGAACAAAAGCCAAAAAAAAACATGTGGGGAAAGCTACAATGCTTTTCTCACGTGTTTTTGAGTTATTAACTAGTTACATAACCTACGCGATGCTGCGGGTTAATTTTTTTTTTGCATAAATTAAAAAAAACTAAGATCTAAAAATGTTAGGTTTTTCTGTAAAGTCATATTCAAGAGTCTTGGGTTTGACTGCAATGCCTGACCCAAAAGTAATATTTATAATATTAATAATAACATTAAACTTGTATGACCTAAGTTTAAGTGAGTTTGGCTGCAACACCAGACCCAATAGCCTTGGATGTGGGTCTGGTTGCAATGTCGTATCATAAAAGTGTGATAATTAAATAGATTAATGAAAAAAAAAACCAACAGGAAGAAAAAAAACTAATGAAAAAAAAGAAAAATATTTGAATTAACTGGGTTAACCCTTCAAACCAGGTTAACTCGTCAAACCTGAAATTCAAGTCATGAAAGTTTGATAACTAAATAGAAAAAAAAAATTGACGGGTTAACTGGGTTAAACCGTCAAACTAGGTTAATCCGTCAAGCCCGGGATACGTGTCATGAAAGTCTAATAATTAAATAGAAAGAAATTTAACATTAATAAACTAAACTAAATGAAAAAAAATTAATTAAAAAGAAAAAAAAAGTAAAAAAAATTCCGGGTTAACCCGTCAAACTCAGGATCCATGTCATTAAATATTAATAATAATATTAAATTTGCATGACCTAAGTTTAAGTGAGTTTGGCTGCAACACTAGACCCAATAGCCTTGGATGTGGGTCTGGTTGCAAGGTCGTGTCATAAAAGTGTAATAATTAAATAGATTAATAAAAAAGAAAAAAATAAAGAAAAAACCAACAGGAAGAAAAAAAAACTAATGAAGAAAAAGGAAAAAATCTGAATTAACTGGGTTAACCCTTCAAACCAGGTTAACCCGTCAAACCTGGGATTCACGTCATGAAAGTTTGATAATTAAATAGAAAAAAAAATTGACAGGTTAACTGGGTTAAACCGTCAAACCAGGTTAACCCGTCAAACCCGAGATACGTATCATGAAAGTCTGATAATTAAATAGAAAAAAAATTTAACTTTAACAAACTAAACTAAATAAAAAAAATTAATTAAAAAAAAAGCAAAAAAAAATTCTGAGTTAACCCGTCAAACTCAGGATTCATGTCATGAAAATCTGATAACTAAATAAAAAAAATTAACATTAACGAACTAAATTAAAAAAAAATTATTAAAAGAAAAAAACACAAAGAAAAAAGCAAAAAAAATTTAAATAAAAATAAAAAAAAACAAAAAAACAAATAAAAATGAAAAAGAAAAAAAAGACAACTCAGTGTATTTTAGTATATGTTATTATTATTATAATATTATTATTATTATAAGTATAATTTTAATATATAAGTTATATTATTATAATTATAATTTAGTGTGTTTGGTATTGCTGTAACTATTGTGATTATGGTTTGAAAAAAGTTGTTTTTATAAAAAGTACTTTTAGTTGAGGTTGTTTTGAAAAAATAGGTGTTTGGTTAAAACTATGGTTGAAATTGAGGTTGAATAAAAAGTAGTTTAATGTGTTTGGTTAAGAATACTTTTAAAATTGAGGTTATAAAATAATTTAAAAAAATATACATTAATATTGTTGGTTTTTAATTTAAATATTGTAGATTTAACTATTTCGATTACATCATAAAATAAATAATACTTTATATAAAATATTTTTATTATTCCATTAAATAATACTCTACAATTCCATTATGTACAAAATTCATCCGACAAGAACTACAGTTTTCAGAATTTTTTGAGCGTGTAATAAAATTAGATAAAATATTATCATGAATAAAATTGATTTGATATTACTGTGTGAGTGAATTTAATTCACTATATACTAGTTTTTCGAGAAAAAAATATTGTTTACATGACAATGTGAATGAATTTAATTTACTCTAAATTAGGTTTTTTTTAAATATATAAAAAATAAACACATTAAAAAAAACTATTCACGCAAACACAATAAATTATACTGTTCACTTAAACGATGATTGAACTCAAGAGCTGCTTTGTCAAAATCACATACAAACATGAATTATCATGGGCTCCATCAAAAATAAATTGTATTTTTTCCGTAACCAAACATATTGCACCACGCAAACAAACGGCCAGAAACTGGCAATCTGAATAAATTAATGCCTCGGCTTTTCTTACAGTTTCCTGGCAATCTCCATAAATGAACTCGTTACTAATGGCAAAGCTACCACTGGCCTGATGATGATGGCCTGATGATGATAATCATTACGGTCCCATCCTATATATATATAT
>Ga0325403_1005347_pt1 | contig 12093 bp, 9 predicted proteins | sample PopdelMetagenome_19_FD_205665 | JGI IMG/M metagenome (GOLD analysis project Ga0325403, IMG submission 205665) | Populus deltoides microbial communities from Bellville, Georgia, United States - Xylem-PdKOR-R4 | ecosystem: Host-associated > Plants > Phyllosphere > Stem > Wood/Secondary xylem...
GCCCAGAAGCCTAGTGGTCACGTGACAAATACCTCAACACTAGTTATTAATTTGTGTGCTAATTTATTTTTCCGAACCATACCATGACAATGATATTAAATACGATAAAGGAGATAATTTCTCACTTTCTTAAATATGTTTTAAAAAAACCTCAGAATAATATATATTAAGAAAAGATTAGCTTAAAACATTTTTTCAACGTTTATAAGATAGCAAGCCAAAATTTGCTTAACTATAATCTCACTATTTTATAAAATTTAATTGCTATCAATTTAATTACTATGAAATTTATGTTTATTTTTTGAGGATCTTTGACTTATATCTAACATATTTAAACATAGATGCAATCTTTTACATTATTTTTAAAATTAGATTTATATAGTAAGTCAATCAAATATATAAATTTATTTTTATTAAAAAAAATATTTAACTGATTTACAATGAACTTTCCTCTTGAAATAATTGTTGAGTTAAAAATTCAAGTTAATCCAGTAATTAAGGTATGATCTAGTCATCAATCTATTATTATTATTTTTTTTTAAAAGTAAACTAATATTATTTTAATTTTAATTATTTCTTTCATATAAATCTAGATTAACTTTTCTATCTTAGATTAACTTTTCTTACTTGTAACTCGGAACTACCTCCGTTCAGATTTAAAACTATGATATTTTGTAAACAACTTCAATAATATCATGTACATGGTGAAAGTGCAAAGCATCCAAAACCCTAAAGAAAGCGCAGAATCAAAATCAGACGGCAAATTTTATTTCCCATAAAGAACCTTCCATAATCAGAAACAAACAAAAGAAACACGTTTTTCACCCGCCAACGAAGGCTAATACCGTCATTAAATTTTACCAAACCGCGCTCCTCCCATTTTTTATACTTTAAACAAAATACCAGGGCGCGAAAACATGACCAATCTCCCGCTCCTTCTCTGACCAACCCCCTCTCCCTCACTATCCAACCCCGCGCCTCTCCTACCTTTATTTCTCCGCCTCTCACTACCTCGCTCCCCCTCCCTCCTTCCCCTCCTTCTCCCTTACACAATGCACTTCGAAAACCAACCTCATATCCCCCCCGCCACTCCCGGCGGATCCACCGCCTCCTTCACCTCCTTGGATATCCCCCACCGTGTCAAAAAGAACAGAGGAAATTACAACTGTGGACGTTGCGGTCTCCCCAAAAAAGGCCACGTCTGTCATCTCCCTCCTACATCCACCACTACCACTACACCAACGCAAACTCCAACTGACTCTTCTGTTTCAGTCTCCAATTCCACTTCTCGTCCTCCGCCACGCCAGCAGTACTCAAATCTCCGCAGAGCGTTGTCATTTGATGATAGTGACTTACGGTGTGACTCGCCGGAGGTTGAAATCGATGAATCGGAGATGGATCTGTTTGGTTCGGGCTGCGGGAAGTTGCCGGTGAGCTGTATGTGGGAGATTTTGAGGAGGTTGCCGCCGGCGGGGTTATTGGCGGCGGGTAGTGTGTGTAAGGGATGGAGAGAGACATCGAGGAGGTTGTGGAGGGCGGCGGAGGAGCTTAGACTTAGGGTTCCACCTAGGTCTCAGCCTGGGTTTGTTGGATCTGTGTTGCAGAAGTGTCCTGGACTTAGTAGACTTAACCTTAGATTGGAAAGGTTAGGGTCTGTTCCCAAGAGGAATATCTTTTTTCAGATCTAGGGTTTCATGAAGTGGATCGGTTGGGGATTATCGGCATTTTGGTTTTTATAACGAAAATTGATAATATTAACATGATCTAAACAAAACGCTATTAAGCTTTACGAGGATTAAAAACAGTTAATTAAAATGTGGTTTGATTTATGAAGAGAAATACTAAAATAACACAGATGTTTAATCTATAAAAAGCAATGAATTTTGATATCACGGTACTGTTTGATCTATATGCATCAATGCAGGAATAATCGCGGTCTGGCTGTTTAAGATTTTTAAGAGCCAAGCTTAAATGAGCGATTTTTGATTTCATCAGGCCAATTTTTTAACAAATTGAAGCTGCTTTGAGTAGTTATATTGATCTTGTATGTTTGATTTTTTAATTGATTTTGTTTCCTTGGCTTTTGCAGTGATTTGGATTCGACTATGTTTGCTTGCATTGCGTTTTCTTGCCCTAATTTGGAGGTGGTGGAGATTTCTACATCTGAAACTGCAGTCAATAGGATAACTGGGTATGGTTTGTTCCTAGTCTAACTCGTTATTTTTCGATCTGTTGTATACGGTTCATTTTCTCTCTATCTGCAGAGTTTTATTATTTTTTTTTGTATTGCTATTTAGTGATGGATATTGATAGTGAGCCAACTGGCAACTGGCAGAAAACCATCCTATGCCAACCATTTTGTTGTTATAATGCTTTGTGGCAGTGGTGGCAACAATGTAAAAGTGAAGCATTGAGTTATGGATTCAGGACTGATTTGTGATATTGATCCCAATTTTACTTGAAACGGGACAAGAGGTCCAATTTTGCATATGCTTTACATGGTCTTCCTGGTCATGGAATGTGACTACGCCTACTGTGTTTAAGAGTAGCGCGTCAATTAAAATGATGTCTAGGCAATCATAGGTTTATTAGATTTGATTTTTAATAATCAGGCCTTCCTTCAACTTGTGAGGCAACATGCTCCCGGTAGACTTTTATTATTCGGGAGTATAATCAATATTTTTTTTTCTGTTTCAGTTCTTCAAATAAGATATTTTCTGCCTAGGGTCTGTGTTCATTTCTTGTTCCTCGCCCTATTAAATGTTATGTGATTAAAGAGTGAGTGTATGCTATTTGAGAAATGGCTGATAATTGGGTCAAATTTCTGATTTTTCTATGCAGTGATGAATTGGGTCGTTTTGTTGCTGATAAACGTTGCCTTACAAGTCTTAAGATGGAAGGATGTTCTAATCTAGGGGGTTTTGTTCTCTGTTCATCGAGTCTCTCTACACTCTGGCTTTCAGATCTGTATTGCCTATCTAAGATGGTAATTATTTATTTCACTTGCTTCATCTCATTTGGTGTGACCAGTCTTCTAGTTTGAAGCTCTTTGTTGTTTATATGAGAGGACATTCAAGGTTGGCCTTTTGTTGTTGGTTCATGCTTCTATGTTATTTGGAAGATATTTGCTGGCGTTTAACACAAGTCAATTTTTATTTATCTGCGGATCTACTCTGTAGGTCTTTAACTGTCCCAATTTGAAGGAGATTTCCCTTGATTTTTCTCGCCAAGAAAATGACAGCACTGATCTTATTGCCATGGTTGATGGTCTGGGAAGGAGTTGCCCTCGGCTGCAAAATGTACATGTTGCATCAGTTCGGCTTTCTCATGCTGCAGTGCTTGCTCTCACAGCTGCAAACTTAAGGTTTGTCAAACAATTCCATTGTCAGCTTATATCCTTCAACTACAAAGTACCTTACCGCTATGTAATGCTCATTTGCTGAAATAGTTGTTTTAACACTATGAACTTCATAGGGGTTCTACTGGCATATTCTTTACATTTCTCTTATCTTGTTGGACGACCTGCATATATCTAATATAAAATTTTGGGATGAAGCATATGTCTAATGTTTGGTTGCTCCATGATTTTAGGGGGCTACGGATGCTTTCACTTGTTCTTGGAACTGAAATTACCGACGCATCTGTTGTTGCCATTTCACAAAACTATTCAAAATTAGAATTACTTGATCTGAGTGGGTATGTTTTGGAACAAGTGCCTATTACATTTGAAAAACTTAAAGTCTAAAATGGTGGATTAAATCAATCCTTTTTTTAGAAGGAATTTTTTGATACTACAAGTTGATTTCAGGTCTAGCATCAGTGACAGTGGCATTGGAATGATATGCAACGTGTTTCCTGGAACACTTTCAAGGCTTCTTCTTGCGCTTTGTCCCAACATCACTTCAAGTAATCTACATTCAAACCTCACCTTCCAGAAGCAATCTAGAATCTATATTGCAACATGCTTTGGCCCTGCATAAAACTTTTGTTAATTGTCTTGCTTTTTAACTCCTCTCAGGTGGAATTCAATTTGCTACAGCTCAATTGCCTCTACTTGAACTCATGGACTGTGGAATGACAATTTGTGATCTGAGTTCTCAGTATCCAACTTCTGATGAAAGTGGTGATTTTGAGTTGCAGACGACGTTTAAAAATAAATTACACCTTATATACCAAAAGGTCATCATTAAACATAGCCGGTTGAAAAAGCTCAGCCTATGGGGCTGTTCTGGCTTAGATGTAAGATTCTGTTAACTGACATGTAGTGCATGGTTGCATTGATTTTCCATCTCCTGCTGTTCTCAGAATGTGAGTTTAAATGCAGGCTCTATACTTAAACTGCCCGGAACTTATTGATCTGAATCTGAATTCCTGTAAAAACTTGCATCCAGGTATATTATTTTGCTCTCTTCAGGTGATAATTTGTTTGAGTTGTGCTAATTCTGCATTTTCTTGGCTAAAAATAGTTAATTGGTTATTATACTTATTTCCCCAGAAAGAGTGCTCCTGCAGTGCCCCAGTTTAGAAAGTGTGCATGCATCAGGATGTCACAATTTACTGATTGAGGGTATTCAGAGCCAGGTGAATACCCAACTCCATTCAAGTCTCTTTTTTTCCTTATCTTGCTGTACAAGGCTTGGTGGTTTTTTAATCTTTGAATAGGTGATTATGTACCAGCTGTTTATGTTATTTGATAGCATTGAATCTGGCTAACCAAGCTAGAAAACTCATGCAATGAACATGCTGGTTGCACCAGTAAATTGATTGTAGTCTATAGTTAATTGTACAATCTCTTACATGCAAAAACTCTGATCTCCCCACCACAGGACTGGATTTCTTTTTTTCTTTTTATTGTTCATTTTAAATCTGAGAAATATTTTGTTGATAGTCGCTCATTACTTGTACCAGAAAGCAGTTAACGTGCAACACAATAAACAAAACTTTAGAGATTCCTATTCTATATCATTGGCAGTCCCTTTTCCACTTCATCAAAAGTAGTTTCAATTTCCTTTAAATAATTGCAAAAATCTGTTTGGGAATTGGGTCTGTAGTTCTTTCAGTACCATCATGGTCATGGCAAGACTGTCTAAAGACATGCACGTCTACAATGACATTTGTCTAATATTTGACGTCATGTTTTTCATCAGGGCTGAGTTTACTGCATTGATCATATTTAAAACTCATCCATATTAACTGCTTCCCATGTTTTGTTTTAATAAGCTTCTTATGTGTCAGTGTGCAATTAGAGTCAGTTGATAGTTTGCCATTGAGACAGTTTGGTGTCTGTTTCGAACTTGAATGTTTTAGTTTAAACCTTCGGTATAGATTCAAGTCATAGTTTAGTTTTCGTTTTGACTTTTGGGGCTTTAATTGAATCGGTTAAGATTCAATCATTGTGTTCTTACTCTTTCATACTTGTTGAACTTACCTGCAGGTCAGCAACAATTTTGCTGCTATGGAAAACCAATTCCCAAATAAACGTTTGGCTGATGGCTCAAAGAGGGTAAGGGTCCCGCAATTCCTGAGCCAGCAGGTAGGTTGACTACACCATGTTTTGTCAAGCTATATCATTCATTTGCCAAAGCAAACTAAAAACCATGCTATGTAGTATATCCGACGCTACCATAGTGTAAAACAACAACTTAAAGCAGTATGCTTTTCATAGAATATTATAAGTTGTATAAATTGTAACATTCTTTTGGTTTTCGAGAATATAATGTTTGGGCTAAACACTTAACGCCGATGTTGTTTCTACCTTACAGCCATATGACGAGGATAAGAAGCGGAGAAGAATTGCCAGTCGTCCTTGTAACGTGCTTGTGGACTGAACAACATGCCCATCATACATGTTTCATACTGTACACATTGTGTAATCTATACGCATGTTGTAATCTCTCATTGTTTATCTATTCCTTAGGCCAAATGCCTCGTGCAATCAAATGTTTGCAGTGGTCCGGAATCATGGTTAGGGTTATCTGCCTTGTACAATTGCCATTCCTTTGATATCAGTCAAAGTCAATTGTTTCAAACTAAACTAAATACCGGTGGACTCCGATGACTTTACAGTTCTTTCAGCTATTAACCTTTGAATAAAGCTACTTGTTTCCATCGTACTTGTGCAAAAGTAGTTCTACTTTCTATTGTTCTCAAGTTAGCACCAACTGTTCGATGTTACTTGCTACTGGTCACAGAACTAACTTGTTTTTGTGTGACAGAACAGTAAATTTAAGCAGCTCGTTCTCCAGCGACGCCGCCCGTGTCAGTTCTATGGGTGAAAAAAACTTCACCTTGAAACTGGCAATTTAAATCTAGCGGAGGTCTACAAGTCCAGTTGAGATTGCGTTTGCCGCTGACAATCTAAGATCATTTGATGGGTGGTCTATTTGACCGAGGTAGAACTAGAAACTGCTCGGAGATTTTCAGATGCAACCTCCATGGGCTCAGGTATGGGCCGGATCCTTTTAAGCCCGTGTGATCTAGGCTCTGTTCTTGATGTCCTGAGCTTTGGGCCAACTGTTTATTATTTGCCCCCTTTTTTTTGAACCTCGACTACCAACTGTTTATCAGCTACTCCTTTCGTCAGTGTGCGGAATGCTTTTATGGGTCGACCCCTATACCATTTTTTGTAGGTCATAGTGGGAGTGGTGTAGTCAGGTCAATTTTTACTCTTCGAAAATAAATTACTTTTCTGTAGTCCTATTAGGTCTTAGGAAAAAAAAAATGTGTTGTCTATATAATTTAATTTAGTTTTGCAATATAAGCTTGTATGTGACCTCATTTTGCTATTGAAAGCATTTTTTATTAAAATTAATTCTCCACCAACCACCTAAATATATTTAAAAGATGAATGAAAACTTCGAACGGTAAATCTCTTGAACAGTATAAAAGTAATGTAGGTGAAATCAGTGAGAAAAATACTCTAATGAAATACACATTTCAAATTAGTTTTCTAAATAATTTCAATACTCTGAACGAGTGATTGTATAAAAATAATAATTTAAATGGATATTTAGGGATAATATTACACTTATCCCTGTAGCGAAACACACTCGTTTCCCCCTTCATTTCTGCATTTGACGAGCAACTTGCGTTAAAAACTCGGATATTTCGCGATATGTTCATGTTAGCTTTCTCTGCATTGTGCGAAGCTATTGGGTGGCTCCAAGAATGATTTCTAAGAATTATTAAGAAATTAAAAATTGCCATTATTGATGGAACGGCGTGGATTCAGCAATATTGTCAGATCCGAGAGAGAGAGAGAGAGAGAGAGAGAGAGAGAGAGAGAGAGAGAGAGATCATGGAGCTGACTTCCAAGTCCAAATCATAGATGATGGAATCGACACAGGGAGGGACCAGAGTCATGAGTCCCATGACTGGCTAAAATGTACCGGCAAATTTTTATGTACAAGGGATACCCTTGCTTCCATCAATGCACGGTGGTCAAATCTGTTACTTGCTAGCTAGCTAGCTCTGAACAGGCAATCTCTTTCATATATTTACGCCTAAAACAATTAATAAATCAGGAAACTTATATAAATGGACATGAATGAATAAATGCTCCATCGACAAGCACATGATCCTGTTCCCTTCCTACAACAACGTCCATATGGAACATTTCCATTACCCAGTCCTATTCCTATTCCTAACCCATAAGAATTATATATATAGCAATAAATATTACTGTACCAATAATGAATACTATAATAAATGAAGCAATTTGAACACTAGATGACTACCCGGAAAACAAACAAGTACATGGTCGTAACATTAATGAGAAAATAATTAAAACAGAACAAGCAAGACACGTGACCGAGTCTCTCGGAACACAACTAGAGTTATTATCGTTCCTGTCCATAATAATATAAATTACTGATAGAGTATCTCACAAAACACAATTAATTAATAATATTACAGAAACAGCTCCACGAGAACAACCTGCTCAATCCATCTACGCGTTTTATCATCTTTTTGGTTCCTGCGACCCACGAGATCAAAGGAGCAGGCTGTGGCTCTCACTACTTGTAGCTTCTGTTCTTGCACTTCTCCATGGCTCTTGGTGCTGAAAATGAGTTCAGGAAAAACAAAATTGGCATTGGGATGGATATTAACGAGCAGAAATCAGTATTAAATCGCTTTTTAAGAAAGATTTCTTGGCATGGTTAACCGAAATGATGATTTACATTATATGACAAGTATTAATTAATAGTTGTTTTTCAATGAATACTATAAGCTAGCTACTAATATTTATAGTAAGAAGTGTAAACTAACCAAGTCCAGTAGCCTCCGTTCCCTTCATTATTCGCAGCCTCTTGCATGATTCAACAAACATGCTGTGTTTAAGATAAAGTTAGCTCTTATATAGTTAATGAGAAGGGGATAGGGTATCCTATATATAGTATTGTAATTAATAGTAAACTCTCTAAAAAAGAGTTCACACTTTCTTTTCGTGAAGGTTGTATTGACTATAGAGAAGTCAATTAAGAACTTACTCCCATGGGACGTCACCGACGAGCATCCAATCACCGTCCTTGTCTTCATAAGTTGGAACATAATCAGTGCCATTGAGAAGATCTATGAGCTTGCTCTCATTGAGGAAATCTTTCAATCCATGGGATCCACAATTGCCTTCAATGCAAAATGGGATATATCAGATTGTTAAACCATAATCACGGGCTATTACATATGTAAAATATCAATACAGCCTCTATATATGTGAGAGGTGATGCATGTAAATTTAATCGTACCTATAGTAAAGGAACTGAACATTTTCCCCAAGGCATCAGAAAGCTCCTGGTAGGTCTTGTACATCTTCAGGTCCACTTTACGGAGGTAAGGTGCCCCATCCATGCTAACCTTCACAAAGGTAGCATTGCCCCCAGGAACCTTCTCACACTCTTGATCAGTGCTGCTCTTTTGGACTGCTAACATGTTCTTTCGGAAAGATCGTACTGGAGGCCATCCCACAACCTGTGCCCTAAAATTTTATTTGGATGTGCATACCATGAGTTTCAGTTATGTATACCTAATTAATTTATAATATCCAACTTCCAGTTAAAGGGTTGGCTATGGAAAATGGAAAATGATGCACAAACAAGTCACTAAACCAAAAGATATTCGAGCAATCTCTGTGCTAGTCAACCGGAGAAAAAAACGATAGAGTACTGCGGCTACTTTATCTTCCTCATCATGCAAGTGGGTCCATGAAATTCTATAGGCATTGACAATGGCTTTCATATTTTAGTGTACCGTTGTTTTCCAATCAAGATCTAATTACTAGCTCTCTCTCGTTTTTGGATTAAAATTAAAGTAGTACAAAATTCAAAATGAAAGAACATGATTTTAGCAATGTTAAAAATGGCAAATTGCTTGAACTACTCCTATTAAAAACATGACTGTCGTTTTCTTTTTCGAAAATGAAAATGAGAGAATCCATATTCATAGTTTGGAAAGGTTAGCAATCTCATAATATTAATATTTCAGTGGGCACTTCTCCTTTAGCAAAAGTCAATTCAGGAACTCAGTACTGTATAATATATTTCAGTGAGCACTTCTCCTTTAGCCGTGCTCCATATATATATATATATATATATATATATATATATATATATATATATATAATACACAGGAAATAATTAATGTTAGTAATAATTAACCTCTTCCACTTGCAACAAATCTAAAGTTCTATATGTTAATTTGTGGGTATTTCAGAATCATCTAGCTCCTTTTCTTATTTTTTATTTTTTCTTAAGAAAAACATCAAGATCTTTGATTATAGTTTTTCTCTATATTCACTGCATACATGATACTCTTTTTTAGAAAATATTTACATGGTAATTTGTGGCTATGTCCACTATGAAACCTTGAAGGCAATTATTACTCTCGCTCTCTCGTATGTGAAATATGCTATCAAATCTAATCATGTACTACCTACAATCAGGCACGAACATAAACGCGAAAAGGTTACAAAAATGAAATAAATTAGATTACAAAAACTAAAAAAAAAGAAAAAAAACATGCAACCTACTTAGCTGGAGGCTTTGCTGGATCAGTGGCCAGAAGATTCTTCTCTCTTTGCAAACTGCTGGTCTTCTCATGATTTGGATCAGCACCGCTCTCCTTGGAAGAAAGTTTGAGCTTCCAGTCCACAGTCTCAGAGAATCCTCTCTTCCTCACCATCTCTCCTTCAGCCCCTCCACCATTCCCTGGCAACCCTAGCCTTAGCTCTGTCTCCTCAAACCCCATCTTTGTTCCCTTCCCCACTTCCATGATGAGAGTACTTTTTTGCCCCGCTCTCTCTTAGTTTCCTCTCAGAAACTGATCACTCCCTTTCTCTCTCTCTAAAACCCACCCTCTCTGTTCTCTCTCCAAGCTTATAATTGGCACGCAGTAGTGTGTTAGCTTGGATTTGATTTTCTTGGATTAAGTGGTGGCACTGAAATGTATGAGAAAGTGAAAGGGTAAACTTTTTTGCAAGATGGTTGTAATGATATGGGGCTTGGGGGAAGACTTGTGGTGTTTGGGCTTAATAGGTATTAATGTACGGCTTGGGGCATTTGTTTAATTGTCTTTGAGTCAGGGTTAATGGGAGATTGACACGTGGATATATGTCAGAACTGGCTTCTTAAACGTTTGCTGCAGGTGACGACATGGTGATGTTCTAGCCTATGATTGTCTGTAGCCTGTTGGCTGATATTTGCCATTTTGACTGGGGAGTGGACCACCTAAATAATTCTACTGTGCTCTTCTGCTCTAGTCTACTCTAGAAAGCAATCAAGGATCGGTCCCGTTTGATTACGGGCACCGGTAGTGTTTTTATAAAATTTTGAATTAATTTTTTTATAATTTTAAATTGTTTTAATATAAAAAATAAAAATATTATTTTAATATATTTTTAAATAAAAATATTTTAAAAATAATTGTTATCCAACACTCCAGCTACACGCAAATAGAGGTGAGGGAAAAAAATGTAATGAATGGGTCACTCGAATCCATTTTCTGGGGCTTAAACTTGATCTTTTATCTGTATAACAATAGCATTTTCTTTGCATTTCTAGAAATTTCAAGCCTGTTATTGTAATTTTGAATTTCAAAACTATCATAAACGTGGGATAAGAGCATTAATTAAAAAAAGTAAAAAATATATATTAAAAATTGATTTAAGGGCAATCCAATTGCATGTGGAATATTCTAGATACATTATAAGAAGTTTACTTTTTGCCAAGTAAGCAAGAGGATGACTTCGAGAGGGATACAATTTTTTATCTTTTCTGCCGTGTCTACTTTTTTAAAAAAAAATAAAAAAAAACAATTCACGGTTAATTACCTAGCTATACTTTTTTCAAAACTTAGATTTACCAATATTTCAAGTATAGATTGGAAATTCTTCCAGAGTGAACTTATCCTAATTATCACTAATTAAAAATAAATATTATTCCAAGGTGAATTTATTCTCAATGAAGCAGTTTGATTTTGAATAGAGATTCCAATCGTTAAATCATCAAATTCCAAATACGAGAGATTGATTTGCAAGCTCGTATTCAATTTTCCTATATTTTTTCCCCTCCTCTCTTTAATCTCTCTGTTCTTCTTCCCCTCCTTTCCTTTTTGCTGTCCCATGTGGTTTCCCCCATTATTTTTGGAGAATTCGCATACGGTTGCTTACACCAACATTTTTCCGGCCTCATCCTCTACTTGATCATGAAATTATTCCTACTAACTATAATTGATGCTCATGGTGCCAGTCAGATATAATTAAAATAAAATCAGATACCAAACACCAGATTGGTTCTTCGGTTTGAGCTTGTTAATGCTTTAGATAAGGCACTCATGGTCCCTGATTGATGTTGCTATCAGGAAACATTCCCACAATAATGGCAAGCTAAGAGAACTTATCAAAATTAATGTTGTGAAAATTTAATTATTTCAAGGTGGTCCTCTGACTTATATCAGTAGTGCCTTCAATCGAGATCCAATCCATGTTCTATGGCAAAGAACACCCCACTGTATAATTATGAACACTCGAGATATCCTATCTAAATTTGCCGACATAATGAAGATGTTAAATTCTCGAAAGTGATCGATTTGATTTCTTTC
>Ga0325403_1005350_pt1 | contig 12090 bp, 4 predicted proteins | sample PopdelMetagenome_19_FD_205665 | JGI IMG/M metagenome (GOLD analysis project Ga0325403, IMG submission 205665) | Populus deltoides microbial communities from Bellville, Georgia, United States - Xylem-PdKOR-R4 | ecosystem: Host-associated > Plants > Phyllosphere > Stem > Wood/Secondary xylem...
ATCATTTATTACTTAGGAAACCTATATAAAATAATGATGATAACATTTTTTAATAATATAACAATCAATTCAAAATTCAACTTTATTAATTAAAAATGAATTCACAACCTAATAACCAATTATTATTTTTGTATAAAAATATAATGATGTGTCAAAATATTAACTAAATAAATCAAATTAACAATAATTAATCGATACCCAACTAATTATCTATTATTTTTACAATTCAAACTTATTCAATTTAAATTAATTGCTATCAATTCCACAAGAAATCAATTTCTCTGAAATTTCTAACATAACAATAAAACTGAAAAAATATGATTGTTGATCATTAAATAACTCATTATTTCTTTAAGTATAACACGCTTAAGTTATAAAATCAATTTCATCAAATTATAAACAAATTCAAATTTCTCTACATTCAAACAAACCCCAACATATAAATCAAACTTTGAGAATATTTAAAATAAATAGTATCAGGACAATGATGCCGACACTACAAGGTGCTGGGTGGCTGAATTTATGATGATGAGGCCTAGATTTATGCCAAAATAGATGGGAGGAGCTATTGTTTTGATTTGTAGTTCAAGAGAAAGATAAATAACAAGAAAGGGAGAATAGAGTTGATGTCTATTATAACACTTTTAAATTTGCTGATAGAATTTTCAACAAAATATTGAGATGAAAAATATTATCGGTCTATCCGTTGAAAAATGATGACGTGTCTTATCAAAGATGGAATCATCGATGCAATATTTTTTTATTTTCTAATTATTTTATTATGATGATGATTCCGTTGATAATTACCAATATCTTTTTTTCTGTTGGTAATTATATTGGAAATTATCAATAAAAATATTTCATCGCAATTATCATTGGACATTACCGATGAAAAATATTTCACTGATAATTTTGTTGCTATTCAAACAATTTCTTGGCACTGTAAAACCTAAAGTAAATGAGAGATAATAGAAAGAAAAAAAAGATTGGTGTTTTCACTTTATAGGTTGTTATTCATGCCCTACAATTTATTTTAATTGCTTAGATAGATAAAAATACCCTTAATTATATTTTTCTTTATAAATATAACTAAAATTAAAAATTCTTCCTTTGTGTATTTAGGATAATCAAAATTTACCCATTTTTCTAGTATACTATAATTTTTTCCTTTTAGTTACTATCCACCAATAAAATATTTATTTCAAAAAATTTATTAGAGCTTAAAATTTTAAGAACTTGAATTTTATTTACTTAATGTTTTTTATTTGAATTAATTTTTAATTTCAATAGTTGATTACAGAATAACATTTTGATTATGTTAAAAAAATACTCCGTAACTTTACTAAACAAGGGGTCATGTAATCTATCGATATAGTTTACAATAAATATGGAGTGGGAATAACAAAAAAAAAAACTATTCAAATCCTAGTTTATATAGCTCAATCAATTAAATGCATACGTATAAGGAAAACAATCTATGCCACCAAGCAAGCTAGTTAAAAAAAATTTAATTACACTGTCATTTCTTTCACTCCCACAAATAAAATCATGCTCTCTATTTATCAAAGGAAAAGAAAAAACATGTTCTCCTATGAAAAATATTTATTTTTCCAGCTAATTAGTGTATAAGAACTCATTCGATCGTTAAGGAACCGGGGCATGGGCTTGAAAAATATAGTGGTTTTACATGAACCAGCATTTCACGATCTGTCGATGCATGCAACGCCTGTAAGGTCACATCATCCTCTGCTCTCCTCTGCTCCATTGCCAGTTTGCTTTGCTTCTATGTGATTTAAAAACAAGGAAAAGAAGAGGGATTTTATGCAAGAGAGGAAGGGTGAAAGGGTAATCTCGAATAAAAAATTGAATATGGGGCGTGGAAGAAGAGAAGAGGAAGAAGGTTGAAAAGAGCTTTAACAGCATCGGTTATCCCCATAGGTTGAACAGAACTAAGCTTAGTTTTCAGACTCTTATGGGTTTGGTTTAATTTATTAAGACTTCCAACCTTTTTTTCGCAGAGAACCGAAAAAATTAAGTGCTTAAAAGTCTTCAACGTTTATTTCCTCACAACGAATAGCGTCAGAAGAAAAAAAAGAGTTTGAGTCTTGTTTACGCCATATGAGTCGTCCTTATTCTTGAAGACAGGTCCCTCTTCTCTTCTTTCTCTCCAACACACCCATCACTATAAAATAAGCCACACTTTCCCTCTCCAATAGCCACACCTCTTTTACTCCCTCTCTCCCCCCCTTTTCTCCCCTCTACATTTCTTTCTATTCTCTAATCCATCTTTAGCTCTCCTTTTCTTGTTCCTGTTCTTGTTGAGGCTCTTTGTCAAATATTCTCTTCATGCGAACTTTGATGGTGGGTTGTGACTATAAGAAGGGTACATGAGTCTTGGGACTTTTGAGCTAGAATTGTGCAGCTCCAATAGTGGGTTGAGACGTTCTTGAGCCACAAGGCACATACATATATACATAAAGTTTTTGTTCAATTTCACGTTTTTGTGAGGTGCTCTAATAAGACATGGAGAAGCTTAATTTTGTTAAGAATGGTGCTGTTAGATTGCCTCCTGGATTTAGGTTCCACCCTACAGACGAGGAGCTTGTAGTCCAGTACTTGAAGAGAAAGGTGTTTGCTTGCCCCTTGCCTGCTTCCATAATCCCTGAAGTCGATGTTTGCAAGTCTGATCCTTGGGATTTGCCAGGTTAGTTATCATGCATAGACAACTAGCAACGAAAGTTCAAGTGGTAAATTTATTGCAATTATAGCCTTGTAGTTAGGACTCTTTGTAAAATTATCAGCAGCAAAGGCATTTTTAGAGATAGATTGTCAATTAAAACCAAAATGCATTGCCACGTGGCTATCACACCACTTGAGTAACGAGGTAGCAAGAAAATTCAAGGAGATAATTGCTACTTTGCTCTGATACATGGGGTTTGTGGGTTCAGGTGATTTGGAGCAGGAGAGGTACTTTTTCAGCACCAGGGAAGCCAAGTATCCCAACGGGAATCGATCCAACAGAGCCACAGGCTCTGGCTACTGGAAGGCAACTGGAATAGACAAGCAAATTGTGACTTCTAAGGGCAATCAAGCTGTGGGGATGAAGAAAACTCTGGTTTTTTACAGAGGAAAACCCCCCCATGGCACTAGGACTGATTGGATCATGCATGAATACCGTCTTGCTAGCACCGAAACCGCAGCCTGCAATGCCCTGCTAAATAAGAACTCAATTCAGGTAAGAGTTTTTGCTGGGTACATTTTCTTTTCTACCAAGCAAATTGTAAGAAATTCTTATAAAAGCTTTGAAGCTTGTTTCCACTGAGATTCATCTATCTGTTCCTGCAATCTACAATTCCTTTTATATTAAAAAAAAAAGGAGAATAAATGATCTCATTTAATCACTCGCATGCATTGTTCCACCTAATTCATTCATACTCGAAGTTCAAATTGATAATCTCTGTCGAATTTTTTGCAGGGCTCTGTTGCGGTGCCAATGGAAAATTGGGTTCTGTGCCGCATATTTTTGAAGAAGAGGAGCACCAAAAATGAGGAAGAAAACATGCAATTTGGCAATGATAATAGACTGTCCAAGCTCAGGACCACAAAGCCTGTTTTCTATGATTTCATGACAAAGCACAGGACAACTGATTTGAATCTAGCTCCTTCATCATCCTCAGGGTCCAGTGGAATCACAGAGGTGTCTTGTAATGAATCAGATGATCACGAAGAAAGCAGTAGTTGCAATAGTTTTCCTTATTTTAGAAGAAAACCATAACTACAATGCCCTTCTTAATCAGCCATTAGTTCTTGTACCGTATTTAGGTGTTCTGGCTTCTCAACCATAATAGCCATCTTAAGCAAACTAATGCTTGTGTCGTTAGGTTTCGTCTCTCTCATCTGTGAGTATGGTTAAAACAGGAAGGCAAATCACAAGAAAAAAAAAGGAAAAGAAAACAAACCCGGCATTACTGTTGTCAGTAATGCAGAGAAGAAATGTGGATGTCGACAAGTTATCATGTAATCAACCTCAAAATTTCAAAGTAATTGATATTTCTCTCTTTATGCAAATAGAAATGTTTCCTCGATCATGTTTAAGCAGCAATTATACGCTACTCCATTAAACCATGCAGGAGCTGATTCTTTTTTTTAAAAAAAAAAAGGCAAATGATTTCCAATGGAATAATCAGAGTGGATTTTGTGAAAAATAAAACCTTTCGCAAGAGCATCGGAATATAAGAATAAGAATAAGATTTTTGCAAGAATATAACCTCCACACGAGGTTACTATCTCCCTCACGGGAAAGGCAAAATCACTTGGCAGAACCTAATTCCTTCAAGCTATATCAAAATGGAAAGAATCTCTTAAAGACTCTTTGTACCTGTTTCAATGTCGGGAAAAAAAATTGTATTTGATGAAGTCCCAAATATCTAATAGCCCGAATTGGATAGCCAGTTAATCAATCGATAATAGCTATCCCATCTATTTTTTTTAGTCAATGTGGTTGATAGCTTGTATTTGATGCTTGATAGACAAAGATAACTTGTGGCTAATTCTTGTAAAAGATCCGTTTTAGTTGAGAAGAGAACTCTTTGATGCTTAAATAAATATCTTTTTAGAGAGAAAAAATATAATAATATTCTAGAGAGATATGTTCTTAAAATATATATGCAGTAGAGAATGAAGATTGTGAACATTTGTTTTAAAGCTCTCATGATGTATTTATAGCTCATGAGTCTTTTTTTTTTATTGTAGAGATGAAGAACTAAAATGCAATTTTACCTTCGTGATATTTTGAGTTATATTATGAACTACATTCTCACTCATTTTATCTAGCTAAAAGATAAAGATATGGTGGGTCATGAAAGACTTTAATACACCTAATGGTGTTAACGGAGTATAGACTTGTTTAATTAAGCCTATTTATTGAAAAATAAATACTCTAAAATTTTTATATAAAAATCTATAGAATTGACGACGTTAGATTCAAGTATTATGTTTGAATTAATGGGTGTAGCGAATCCGACCATACTTGGCCTGTGATGACAAAAATCCTCAGGCATGACACTTTCAGGAAATACACGTTAAGCTCATCCAATTGGCATGGCAGCGCACTAGGCCAAGCTACTGGGCTTAGCAGCACCTGCCAGACCCAGATGGTGTATAGGACTGGTTGGTCCCAGAACTAGGTTACGCTTGGGTTTGATGTATTGTCAGACTCATACACTGGGTCTCACACCATCTGTCAGACCTATATATGGGGTCTGGCAGCGCCAATCCTCAATATGGGTCTAGCGTTAACCAGCCCCAAAAGGCAATTGGGTTTAGCCAGTGTTAATGTAACCTTTGGGTCTGGCAGTGGCTAGACTCAACGCGATTGGGCTTGGCACACTCCAAGCACAACCATGGTTAGGTATGGCTTTGGCCAAACCCAACGCGCATCCACTATGGTGTGTTTGTGCAGCGTGTGTTAGCCCAATACACCTGATAATTCAGAAAAATTATACTTATATGTTTTTCTTGATCTAATATTTTTTGGTAAAGATATATAAAGATATACTGATGAAATCTTAGTTCATCAGTAACCCCCTAGTCTTTGCGATATATTAATATGTGGAAGACTTTAATTAATTTCTTAATTTGGTTAAAGTAGTGATTTTTGCTCGTATAAAAAAGGGGTGTAACCCGGAAAAAAAAAATATGCATCTAGATTGAAAGAAATTTTTTCAAACATAAAATATCAAAAATATATACATAGAAAAAATTTTAGAGATTGAGGATACCATACCCATCATTTATAAAAATCTCAAGTGGTTATGTGGAACCCAATGAGGTTAAGCCATTCTCTTAGATACTTTTAGAGTGGAGTGTGGGATCCTGTGGCTTTCCCAGCATTATCAAGGGGCTTAAGAGCCCTCTACTAAAAAGTGGTCATCATGATTTTTTTTTTATAGTGCATGAGAGCCCCCTACTAAAGAGTGGTGATTGGATGGTGTTGCTATTGTATTAGGGAGACTATGTTCATCCCCTGGAGAGTGGAGCTATTGTCTTATGGAGATAGAGTTGTACACTTGGCACTAGAAAGACCACGTTCATCCCTTGAAGAGTGGTGCATGTAGTACTTGAAAGACCACGTCCATCTCTTGAAAAGTGGTGTATATAGCACTAGGAGACCACATCCATCCCTTGAAGAATAGTGTGTTTACTAGGAAACTACATCAATCTCTTGGAGAGTTGTGCATATAACACTAAGAGACAACATCCATCCTTTTTTTAGGAGAATGCACATTCTTAGAATTAATGTTAAGGGGCCTCCAGTAATTAGTTGGAAAGAATAAAAAAATCATTTTGAATAAGTTATTAATATTTAGAAACTTATATTCTTATTAAGGCTTATACATCCTGAGATGATCTGAGTGATATGTATAAGGAAGGTTCTTAAAAGGAACATGTCTTGGAGGTGACACTAAGATTTTTGATTTGACTACCTTGATTACTTCATTTGGAAGGTCATTCACGTTGGTTATCCTTATGAAAATAAAGAGGTTTATGTTATAGCAAACTAATCTCTTCAACCCGTATATGATTTTCCATGAATTGTTTCACTTTGGACAAGTTTTTATCTGGTAAGGCATAAAGTTTTCTCCAAAAAAATATGTTCTTTTACTCCTCATATCAAGGCTTCTAAGGCTACTGGCTCAAACAATTCTTTCACCCTAAGTATCTCCCCAATGAAACTCCTCAAATATGCTCGTGTAAACTCACCATTTTATTAGACAATACTAAAAAGTTATGTGGAGTTTTTCTTGGCGGATATGCTAGTGTTAAATCGTTCTACTAGCTTGGTGTAGAGATCACTAAACCTTTCAATAGAGTTTGGTTCCAAGTTGTTATATTAGGCATGCACAGACCATCTGAAGGTTGTAGGGAGTATCTTGCACATTTAGTCACGCTCTTGGATTACTAATTCTATGCTATTAGCATATTTTACGCATGCTCCCTTGAATTGGTCAAGCCATCATAGTTGTCCAAACTCATTTCCATGTAAATGTAGTCCTTGTGAAGTCAGGTATTCCATATGCATTTAAACAAAAAAACCTCTCCACTAATGGTAGCCGTAGAAATTCTCATGGATATGCTCATGCACAGACTATCTCTTAGTTCTTTGTTTGTTGAGCTTTTGAAATCCTAAAGAGCTTGGCGTAGAATAACGATTATGGTGGTTAGTGTCTGCTCCATGGTAACTAAAGGAAGTTTATTTAGAGTATTTGCTTTGTACACGGGTGTCACAACAGTGCGAGCGATCCCTTAAGGAACTCCTGTGAATGTTATTATTACTGGTCTTCTCTGGGTAGTGTAATCGTCTATGAGCTCTTGGTGCAACCGGTGGCCATGATGTTAAAGCTTTGTGTGTTATTGAAGGTGTTAAGACTTGTTAGGGTGACAATGTCTGATTTTGCCCTCAGGTCACCAACACGGTCTGGGTGAGTCGTTGCTACTAGTGAGTTGTTGAAGCTCTTGCTGGGCAAAAGCGTCCATGGCAATGAGTAGACTTGTCTTGCATCTTATCCCAGGTAGGCAGTGGTTGCATGCCATAGAGTTGTTTGGAAATGTCAAAAGCAAGCTTTAAAAAGAAACGGATGGCTTTTTTATCAGTTTTCCACAGACGATGCCACTAATGAAATCTTAAAAATCCAAGTAGCCTAGGAACAAATTTCCCAAGTTGGATAATCGATTAATGAATTGGTCCTAGCAATCCCATATATTTTTCCTAGCCAAAATGGTTGATAGTTTGTATTTGGTGTTTAGTAAGTCAATGTGATTTGTGGCTAACACCTGCAAAAAATCCTTTTTAGTGGAGGTGAGGACTCCCCAATACTTAAATAAGTATTTTTTTTATAGAGAAAATATATAATAATATTCTAGAGAGAGATGCGCGGATAATATATATGCAATAGAGAATGAAAATTGTGAAACTTTGTTTTAAAGATCTCACTGTGTATTTATAGCTCATGAGTCTTGTTCTTTTGCGAAGAGGAAGGAATGAAATGTAATTTTACCTTTATAATATTTTAAATTGTATTATGGATTGTATTCCACTCATTTTATCCAGCTAAATGATGGAGTTATGACGAGCCATGAAAAACTTTAGTACATCTAATAGTGTTGCGCAAACAATATACTTGTTTAATTAAGCCTATATGTTAAGAAATAAATTCTCTAAAATTTTATATTAAAATCTATATAATTGACGGCGTTATATTTAAGTATTATGTTTAAATCCATGAGTATAATGAATACGGCCATACACTTTTAAAAAATGTGCACCAGACCCACCTTGCTGGCCTAGCAGCGCATTAGGCTAAGCTACTAAGCTTGGTAACACCCACCAAACCCAGATGGTGCCTGGGTCTAGTTGGTGCCAGACCAAGGTTGCACTTGGACCTGATGTACTAACATGCCCACACGTTGGGTCCAGCACCATCTACTAGACCCAAACATGTGGACTAGCAACGCCAATCCCCTAAATGCGTCTGGCGTTGGCCAGACCCAAAAGGCAATTATATCTGCCAACACCAGACCCAACAATACTTGGGTCTAGCCTATGCTAGACTTGGTAATCTTTAGGCCTGGCACTAGCCAGACCCAACGCACCTGAGCTTAGCACACTACCAAGCCCAACCTTGGAAAACAACACAAGAAACAACTAATGCAGGTTTATTGGTGTTGGGAAACAGGGTTAACTAAATTTTGAATTTACATGACTAGTAGGTGAAGGTACAAAGACTTAAAAATACATAGATTCTTCGGCAAAGGGAGAATTTAAAATTCAAAGTGAGATTTTAACAACATATATCTAAAGAGCAACTAAGATTTGCAGGGAGTAGTAAATTTCTAATCCAATCAAAATTTATGAAAACAACACATTATCTTACCCAAGTAAAGTTTGAAGCGTCACCAGACGATATAGAAAATGTTTTTTACCATCTATTTATGGTTTTGTATTGTTATCAGTTATACAGCCCTGTCGTGATTTAAACTGGGAAGAACATTGACTAAGTTTACCAACTGGCTCAGCACTCAACAAATTACAGCGAAATAGCGTAAAGGTAAATACTCAAACTTATAAGCATTATTTAATATTCACATCATTTTCAACCAGATTTACAGTCTAATTAGCTCATTAAAGTTCACAGAGAGAATTGACAAGTTTATTACAATTTTGAGAGTTGAATGAACAAAAAGATGTGAAGAAAGTCTAGGATCATGAATGATTCGCATAGATAGTCACAATCTCTAACAATATAAAGATGTGTCATAGCTCTACTCCAACAAAAACAAAGCCAGATATCACAAAGTAGTCCTTTCAAATTTGAGTCACATTCTTACTTGTTTATCATGTCAACTTGGCTACTTGTGAGGTCACTCTCGCCTACTCCACCACCACCAATGACCAAAGGTTATGGAAGTTGTGCAGTATATGCCTTTAAGAAAGCCTCATTTTGCGAGAGAAAGACACGTTTTTTTTTTTAAATACTGAAGTCCAATTACTGGCATGAAAATACATTAAAAGCACAGAAATGTTCTCTATACTATTTGTGAGCCAACAGGGTACACAAGGGTAGATGTTCAACAAGTATAGCAACACATAAAAATGGCAACCTGGACAGGTACATGGCCTTGTTCAAATATGATAATATAACTCTTCAACCACTGTAGTGCTTCCTATAAGAAGAAAGTAGAATTTAAACACAAATCAACCAAAGCACATAGATAAGTTGAAATGGTGTTTTCACCATGTGGAATGCAAACATATAAATACACCAATATAAGAAAGCAATTAGTTTAAATTATTGGAGTGACAAAATAGGAGAGTGAGCCAAAAATAGCTTGGAATTAGATTGAAGAAAGTAAAAAAAAAGGATTGACTAAGATCACAACACACAGAAAAGTTTGATGCTGGACAGAACGATATAAAAAAGAATGAATTGCCGAGGATGAAGTAGAATAAATCAGTGATGATGAAGTAACATGATGCCGGTAATTAAAAACTATACTCAATGTCTTAAAAAAACATACAATCTCTCCACCTTCTTAGCATTATCAATGATTTCCCAACTTCCAAAGGCCTTAAAACACCCGAATTTTCTGGTTTAAGAATTAAATTAATTGATAAATAGAATTAAGTGAATTCAATTAAGAAAGCAAGCAAGTTAAATTAATCGATGGGAAAATAGAATAAGCTGATGAAATGATGAGGTGAGGCACCTGCACATTTCTTCTTCGCCATTTCTATTCTCTTGTGCTCCCATACTGGCTACTATACTACAACTGGCTAGTCTCTCTTCTCTCTTTCTACGTCTCCTTCGCATCCATTTGGGTCTAGCTGTTTAGAATTTACAAGTTTTGGGCTTTTAGCATTACATATTGGGCCTTGAGGCCTACTATTAGTACTTTGGCTTTTAGAAATTTCATCAAGTCATCGATGTAATAGTCCATCACATTTTTATGTTTAATTATGTAATTCTTTTAAAATCATAATATAATTAATGGTTATTACATGATTAAGAGTATCATATAAGGACTTAATTGCAAAACAAATTTGATTATAAAGAAAATTATAATTTCTATAAACTACAAGAACAAAAAGTTTCCAAATAAAGGCCATTTTCAAATAAAAATAAAATATAAGAACTAAAATAAAATTTAAAATATATAAAGAATATTATGAAATTTTCTCTAACACTATCAAAAATCTTGCAACTAAACAAATAAATGTAATGAATCATTACTTCATTACATATTTGATTTCAATATATCGTACTATTCATATTGGGGTTTGGTGTAATTACTTCAAGATAGTTTTTCAATAGAATAAGTATAAATACTTATTAGTTCGTGATCATTAAAAAAATAATTTCTTTACAATTTAAATAGTATTATTTTTCCTTCCTTAAGGTAACAAGAATTATTTTTATTTAAGTTGTACATAATTGTTCGTAACCATCATAACTATAGATTAATCAGCTAAAATATGAAAGTAAAGTATAATTTTTTACGGTTTATTAGTGAAATATATTTAATAGTTCATAATTTTTTTTTGTTACAAAGTAAATAGTATTATTATACACCATGTGGGTCATAATTATAAAATAATATGAATAATTAGCATAACTACGGGATAACTAATTAAGTTACATAGATAAATTATTACCATACAATATATACAAATATTTAATAATTTGTAATTTAAAAGTGTTATAATTATAACTCCTTAAAATAATTAACCATAGATACTGTCTATCCATGCACCCGGGGTTTATTTTTATCCAAGCTAATGGTTCCATGTTAGGTAGTTTATTTACAAAATAATGGTTTCATTTTAATAGTTTCTTAAACAATAAGAAAAAAGAAAATCCGGATTAAAAATAATGCGGATCATTTTCTGATTGGAATCTCAGATATATTTGGGTACAGAATAAAGAAGGATTTAATTGAAGGACTCCCCTCCTTTAAAATAGAGCAGGTTCCGATTCCTAAATTCCTAGCCAGTTCCTTTTCATGCCCCTTATGTAGAATCGGTATAATTGATGGATTTTTTTTTTATTATGAACGTGGATATTCAGATCAAGTTGTGTATATCTCGACTAATTTTATAAATTTTAAAATTAATAATTATATAAATTTTTACCAACTCTAAAATTTATATTACTTAAACTAAAGTAAAAAATAAATCTAAATTCTACTAGTTGAGTTATAACTGTGGTGAGGATTTGAAAGAGACAAGAAGTTAAATCTAAATTTGCAAGTTGCAATGGAGAAAATATTTATAAAATCTTGGAAGTTGTGTCCACCTCCGAGCGCATGCAAAACTGGGATAAAGTGCCAAAAACTATACAAAAAGCCACCGCCCGCTTGTCCTTCACGGATTGTTAAGGATTTTACTTTATAAATCAGCTCTCACTTCTTGACAAGGCACAGTAGCCCATTTGTCACCAGTTGTAGCGGCCCGCGTGTGCCCTCCATTTGTACTGGGAACTTTACAGTACATGAAGAAGGTACTTTTCTTTTTATATTTTAAAAATATTTTTT
>Ga0325403_1005352_pt1 | contig 12089 bp, 9 predicted proteins | sample PopdelMetagenome_19_FD_205665 | JGI IMG/M metagenome (GOLD analysis project Ga0325403, IMG submission 205665) | Populus deltoides microbial communities from Bellville, Georgia, United States - Xylem-PdKOR-R4 | ecosystem: Host-associated > Plants > Phyllosphere > Stem > Wood/Secondary xylem...
AATTTCAATGTTGAATGATAAAATTAAAACAAAGATAAAAAAAACAGCTTGAGTCAACTCAGGTTAATTCGTCAAATTCATGACTCAGGTAATGAGATCGAGATAACTTTATAGAAAGAAAAATATATAAAAAAATTATGAAGCTTAATCCCAAATCAATCAAATGTGAAGGATGAAATTAAAAAAAATAGACTAAAAAATAACAAAAAAATGACTTGAGTTAACATTCCAAATTCATAAATCGGGTAATGAGATCAGGATAACTTTGTAGAAAGTTTATAAAAAATAATCCTAGTCAACCCAGATTGATCTGTCAAACTCGCAACCAAGATTATGAGACTGTAATAAACCAATTGAAAGCAAATTAAAATAAATTATGAACCCTGATTTTAAATTTACTCATTTTGAAGGTTGAAATTGAAAAAAAAAATCAATATAAAAATATAATAAAACAACATGAGTTTATCCGGGTTATTTGCAAAACACATTACTCGAATCATAAGACTAAGACAATATAAAAAAGCAAATCAGAATAAATTATAATTCATAATCAACCCAATATTGAATGATAAAATTGAAAAAAATACCAATTAAAAAAAACTGAAGTCAATTGAGTTACCTTGTCAAACTTGCTTCTTGGGGCCTGAGATCGCGATAATTTCATAAAAAGTAAATTAAAATAAATCATAAAGTCTAATTTTCAATTAACACAATATTAAAAGATAAAATCTAATTAATAAAATTAAAAAAATATATTATTTTAAAAAAATCAAATCAATCAGTCAAACCTATACCTCAACAAGAAGATAAAACCCACATCATGATTGTTGGTCCCCTTGTGTTGATCTCAAGGACTACAAAATCAAATATGAGGCAGAATAAGGTTAGTAAATGAAGTAACAGTTTAGGCAATTGGTTAGGTGCTTAGTTGGTATGCTATGGTCCCCTGGCTAACTGCGAGGAAAATTTTTGTAGCAAGTATGCTATATACTGGAGAGATATAAATACAAAGAAAATAGAGAATTAAAGAGTTTAGTCCAAGTTTGGTTGGAAATTTCAGGTACAGACAAATTTAAGGTACAGACGGCGTGTTTTAATTAGAAGTTCTCTCACAACGTTGTTGCTGTCGCACAAGAAGTTGTTCAAAAAGCTTACAGATGTCAAAATCTCCAATTTAGAAAATGCAGTCTCTTGTGTCCGTGTTTTTCATGTTCCTAAGGCTTTGTCTTGATCCATGACAAAAATGATGGCGGCACGGTCATTTTTCACTTTGAAACGTAACCTTATTGGAAATCAAATCAAAATTCGCATAGCTTTTAATAAAATAATATAAAAAAATTTCTGATTAATTCATCCTAATAAATCGCAATCATTTCTATATATATATATATATATATATATATATATGGAGAAAAACCATAGAATGAAGGGGAAATCTTAACCACGTTCTCTCCTTAAATTTTATTTTTCTCTTTCCACATTTTATATAAAATACAAAATGGAGTATTCAAATGCATTTTCCCATTGAAGAGTCACGTGAGATAAAAAGCTGCTAAATAGATTGCTATATATATTTTTGAAATCAAAATGAGTCCGGCCTGATGGGTTGATCTGAAGTTGAAATCGGACCGAATTAAAAAAATAAGAGAAGAAATTACTCGGCGTGACCTGACAAGATCCGGTCAAAAATTTTATTATGACTTGTTAATTTTTATTTTTTTATTAAAATAATATCATTTTAATTGTTAAAAAATTAATTTAGATAATTAAGTGATCCGGTGAAAACCTGTATCCGGGACTTGGATACTGAAGGTGTTCGTAAATTGGCAATGCCGCTTGTCTCTGGCAGAGTGAATTAAGATTATTATTATCATCCCCGATGGCTATATGCAGTATAAAATGTCAAAATCAATGACTCCGTAGATTCTCTCCCTTTGAGTTTGACCACTAGCTACTCGTCGTGTATTCCAATCCTACACTGTAATTAATTAACTAGCTAATTAATTAATAAACAATTAAGGCCTCCATTAATAACTTCATTGCACCTCACCCTCCTTCAGTCCACGACTCAAACCAAACCAAACCAAACACTCATTTGAACTGAACATGGAGAATCAACCAGCAACGTTAATCGATCCAAAAAGCGGCTTCTGCTCAAAGACCTACACCTACCACTCCCTCAGACCTCACCTCCACCTCCCTCCGATCACCACTCCTGTTTCCGCCACCGAATACGCCATCTCTCTCCTCCTACATTCCTCCCCTTCACCGCCACAAACCACCGCTCTCCTCGACGCTGTCACTGGCCGCCGCATTTCCTTCCCTGAACTCATTCACTTTACCGAAACCCTAGCCTCCTCTCTTCTCAACCGTTTTCGCCTCAAAAAAGGCGACACCGCGTTTATTCTCTCTCCAAACTCTATCCACATTCCGATCCTCTACCTCACTCTCTTCTCTCTCGGCGTTGTTATCTCCCCTTCAAATCCGCTTTCCTCTGAACAGGAGATTCTCCACCAAACCAACCTCTCTAAACCTGTCATCGCTTTTGTCACGTCACAGACTGCTCACAAAATCCCTTACTCGGTTAAGAAAACGATCCTCCTCGACTCGCCAGAGTTTGAATCGCTTATGACGAGTCAGACTCAAGGCACAGTTAATGGATTGGAACGAGTAAGGGTTTATCAATCGGACCCGGCAGCGATTCTCTACTCCTCGGGGACAACAGGGAGATTCAAAGGAGTGTTGCTGACACACCGGAACTTCATATCCATGCTGGCTGCTACTATTGCGACTCGTGGCGTGAAGAATAAGATCACTGCTGTCACTTTGTGTACGGTGCCATACTTCCACGCGTACGGTTTTGTATACTGTTTAAGATTGGCAGCGATGGGCAACACGCTGGTGTCCATGGGGAGGTTTGATTTAAGTGCGATGCTGAGTGCGATTCAAGACTATAGGGTGAGCCACGTGGCAGTGGCACCACCGGTGGTGGTGGCGATGGTTAAAAATGTTGGAGCAATGGATGGCTATGATTTGAGCTCTCTTGAAGTGGTGGCATGTGGGGGAGCTCCTCTAAGGAAAAGTGTCCTTGAGCTGTTCAAGGAAAGGTTTCCCAATGTGCATATTGCCCAGGTTATTATTATTGTTAATGTTTTCTTTGAATTTTGAATAGTATATATGCATGAAGAATTGAGATTGGATAATTAATGACTTAATGAACACCATTTTTGTAATATTGCTGTTGATTTTTATTTTTATTTTTATTTTGTTAAGAGCTTATTGGAGCAGTAGTTTATGCTGATGCTGATGATGTTAATTGTTGATTAACCTTAATGACATGAAGGGATATGGGCTGACAGAAACAACGGCCCGAATATTTGCAACAGTAGGGCCTAAAGAAAGTGAAGTCATTGGAGCAACAGGAAAGCTTATATCAAATTGCCAGGCAAAGATTGTTGATCCAGACACTGGTGTCTCTCTTCCCCCTTTCAGTCCCGGGGAGCTTTGGGTTAGAGGAGACACTATTATGAAAGGTAATCGTTCGTCTTCCTCATGACATTCGTTTTAGTGCATTAGATGTACAGAGCACCAATGTTAAGTCTATTTTGTCGTGATGGATGAAATTGCGAGAGATCAGGCCTGGTCGACTAGGATGTAGTTTTCACCTTGGTTTGCATGAATTTGCATCATTCTAGCGTAGGTTACATTGGCGATGACAAAGCAACTGCTGCAACTTTGTATTCCGGAGGATGGTTGAGAACTGGGGACCTTTGTTATATCGACAATGAAGGCTTCTTGTTTTTCGTGGATCGTATCAAGGAACTGATCAAATGCAAAGGCTACCAGGTTTATACCTCTGTCTTTGCTGCTGGGCTCATTACTATTACTACTGCACATGAAATTCAGACGTCAAATGATAAATTTAAGTGTTTTTTTTGTCTCTATAACTCGCATAACTTTGATCAATAGTTGTATGCTGCATGTGCAAATTTTTGATTGCATCAGGTTGCCCCAGCAGAACTTGAGCATCTGCTCCAATCGAATCCAGATATCATTGAGGCAGCTGTAATCCCGTAAGCCATTCATTTTTATCACCACCACAATGTTCAAGGTTTACAGTTTACCTTATGAAATTCATTTTTGTGCTAGGGCTGTTTTAAGTTTCATCTTGTACATTGCAGGATTCCTGATGAGGAAGCAGGTCAAGTGCCTGTGGCCTTTGTGGTAAGACAAAATGGAAGCATTATTGACGAATCAAAAATCAAGGATTTTGTTGCCAGACAGGTACTCGCTAAAATCTCATACACGATGATGATACCAGAAGAATTAAAAACCCTGTTTCATGTTTTATCTTTCATCCGATCTTCCAAATAATTTTGTTGCAGGTTGCACCATACAAGAGATTACGACGAGTGATGTTCATTGAATCATTACCTAGGAATGCCACCGGTAAGGTGCTGAAAAGGGAACTAATCAATCTTGCGTTATCGAATGCCACCCCTAAGCTGTAAATTTCATTATGTAATTGATGAACCTTGCAATTATATCAAGGATCATTGTGCTGGTTTTGAAAAGTTATGGATTGAAGTGTTACCATCTTAAAGTCTAAAAAGCTCCAATTATCCAAAAATACCTAGCCTATTCCGCACATAATCGCCTACTAATTTACATACAAACAACTCTGATGAAATCCTTGTACAGATAATTGTGTATTCGTACCATCACCAAGCCCTCAGCATGCATGGAACTTCCATTTTTAATTGACCATCGCACATCTAAAATCATTGATACCACACATACATATTGGTCCTCAAACTTTAAATATGAATCCCATAAGCTTCTAATTCGTTGATTTTACGTCATATCCTATGTTTGCAAAGCTCTAAATATGGATCGATAGAAATTGCTTCCATGCTTGACATTTTATTACAGACGCTAACTAAACAAGCTCTTCGAGAAAGAAAATGGTATTTGCTAAGCCAAGGCTATAATGACTTCAAACCAGGCTAACCTTTTAGATAGAAATGCTATTGGGGATTCCTCGACCCGTTACTCCAGGGCCTGAAGTGGGAAGGAGCAGTTCATATGGTGGAACACCTGCACCACTTCTGTTCTTAAGGCGGACATCCTTATTTCTTAAATGTATTATCCCTTCTATCTCCTCCAAGCGAGCAGAAAATCTGTTGAACAACTCTACTATGTCATGATCATTTATCCAATGGCTGTGCAAATGGCTCACCTGACCCAAGTACTCTTCATCTGGGGAGTGCGTAGAAAGAGTGTCCTGTGTAGCCATTACTTTGGTGGCTTGAAGTTGAGTTGGCAAAGAAGACAGGAAAGTGAGCTGAGGATTTCGGATGAACTTTTCGTAATCATGCTCATTTTCTAGTGGGATGAGTTTTCGCATGAGGGTAGGACGATTAGGCACGTACCCTCCGAAGGGGTACTGCCCAAAGTTTATAGCAGCATGCTGCCCTGATGCAATCCAGATGATTGTTGTAAGTATGCCAGATAAATCTTCTTTGGTGTTGAGTTTAGGCCACCATGGCTCGTTCCTCTTGTCAAAATGACCTTTATTTTTTATCTCATCCCACCAGGCTTGGAGCTCAATATCAGACTTGACAAAGTTAGGCTCAGAGTAGAAGTGATCAACATAAGATTCTACATATTCTTTTGTGGCTGACCAAATGAGGAGCCCGTCTGAAGCATAGGGGTAGTCTTCTATCACAAGTCTCACACCACAAGGCATTGAAGGATCCTCCACTGCCATTCCCCTGAAAGTTTCATCACAAGTAACATCTTTTTGATCATATATTCTACAAGAAAGCTAGCAATAAGATTACAGCAAGTGATGTTTAGAAACAGTAATACACTAAATGCATGAAAAAACAAAAGGGTTTATGAAATTAAAATGCATTACAGTTTTACCTGCGAACAAGATCTGCTGGCAATGCCTCCATGTCAAACCGCCACATATTCTGGTAAGCTGCAGAGCTAATCTCCATGGAATACTTTCCAGGACTGTAACAAGTCTCAATTATTCCTTCTCCATTTATTAAGCTTTGCCGTGCAATTGCATTAATTTCAAGAGTATAGCGCATATGAGGATGGAGCAATTTGTAAATGGGGTGCATTGCACTAAGCTGTCTGTGAGTTGCAATTATGTAAGTCTCCATGCAAGCATGAGTTCTCAACCTGAGAATTCAAAAAAACACAGGTAAGAGATGCGCATGCCTTGATTTTTAAAATTTCATCAAGTACAATCCATTCTTCTACCAGTGATTTACTAGCTGATGGACACCAGCATCATTTGAGCAGACATGAGCTTTGGCTAGTTTCCAAATCCAATGTGTTGTGGCATCATGCCCATGAGTGTAAACACGTTTTTCTCCAGGTGAAGAGGGTGATTGAGGAAGTGAAAGCTCAATAGCTATTGGCCTTAGCATATTAGCTCGGTCATGAAAGAAAACAGTCCTTGATGCATAAGCTTTTCTCCCTGCCAAGGAGTTCATCTTCTCCATAAATGGCAAAAGCATATCATGGTGATCGAGTATAAATAACCTATTCTCTTCAGTTGCCTGTATCATTAAGTATCAGAAACCAGAATTAGAGGAATCCAGTTTTTCAGCACAAACAGGTTTCAATTTTTTTTTTTTTTTAATTTTGTGGAATTTCAACCAGAAAAAAGAAGATGAAAATCAAAGGCATGAATCACCACATGTTTATTCTTTCTCCAGATTCAGAACAATGGAAACAGTTTTCTGTGAATGTAGTAGGAATGCATCGAATAATGCATGACACAGGTACCTTTTCCACACTCATTCCATTAAGTTCTTGCTCTATTAATCTCTTTGTGAGTGCTGATTCCGGAGGGCCATAAACAGCAGGATCCAGTTTGCTGAGAATTGGAAATTCCTGTAAAATTCAAACAGCTTACAGAATAAGGGACATGGCAAAAAAAATTCAACCTGTAAAAAGTGACAAGTTGCGTGTGATTTGAAATACCACCTTTAAAATCTCAATGTTCACTGGATTGACCCCAGCCAAAGTCTGGCGTGCAAACTCACTGTCACGCAACCATGCAAATCTATCTCCTGAGCAGATATAACAGACAAGGTGAAAAAGAGAAGGATAGAATTGACTTGAGACTACAAAGTGCTTTTCAGATGTAATTCTAAGATAACAGCCTAATCGCTGCGGTATAAAAAAAAAGCATGCAGAAAAGACGGAGGAAGAAAAAGAGCTTACGTTTTATAACAATTGGGGTTTCATATTTCAGCAGCCTTTCACCAGCGCTAAGAACCTGTTTCATAAGATTTCCCAAAAAGGGATTCTGAGCTATTTCATTTAGCTCGTCAGATTTCAAAACAAAACCATCATTATATAGCTTATCAATATCGGAGAAGCACGTGAAGGGAATGTCTGAACTAGACAATGCTGCAGAAATTGCTGGAATAAGATTGTGAAGCAGAGCTTTCAACCTTCCAGTAGAGAACGTGTTTTGCTTGATCTCCTCGAAAGTTTCATCCCTAGGCACATACACTGGATGTGGCTTTTCAACTCGAGTTTCACAATTCGGATCTAAATCAATTCATTCAAGGCAATGCATAACCAATCAGAATAGCATTGAAAAAATGTCAGGAAGTTGTTCGAATGAAATTCTCAGGCGAACATTATACCTTTCTTGGTTGGAGATCTACCAGTTCTACAGCGCCTAGGATAAGGCCACTTCTCACAGCCCAGGGCCGGTCTAGCAAGTTCTTCATCCTTGTCAGGATTACCCAAATCATTATAAAGAGCATAATCATAAATTCTATCATGAGGCTTTCTCTTGCCCTTTCCATTACCACGAAGGCTAAGCAAGTCCTCACGCCGTAGATCTTTAATACCAGGTGGTGTTTGTGATGGTAGATATGCCTGTACACAACAACGTGCACATCGCGTAAGCAGAATGAAACACAAAAATTTAGTAGAGAGAAAAAAAACCCTGGTAAACAACACTCACTTGATTTCTGAAGATAATTCTGTCATCAGGGTTATCTTTGCACGAATGAATCCATGTATTTGCAGGGAAGAAAATGGGACCTTCATCAAAACCATGAACTACAATCTCCATCAAGTATAGCTCCTTGCCATGAAGATTGGAAACAAGAATTGCTCCAGGATTCCCAAAATCGAAGGGAACAGTAAAATCAGCTGCATATTCAAAGATATGCTCGTTATTTGATGGCTTTGGTAACCACCCCCTCACAAATGCCCTTACACTCTTCCCTGAATTGGTTTCTGCAAGAACAACAAAGCCATAAACACTCAGAAAGTTAAAAACATGACATGTTATAACATGGTCATAAATCCTTGTATACCCAAATCCAATAAACAAAGAAAAAAAACAGATCATGATCTGTCCTTTAGTTACACAGACAGGCTTTTTTGCTTTGTCTAACCATATGAATAAAAAAAATAAAGAAAGAAGCTTTGATCACTATTCACTAAAAATAAGTAACAACCACTCAGCATTAAAAAAATCCCAAAAACAGTACTTCAACTCAAGACCTGTAGCGATGTAATGAAACTGCAAAGCAAAGTTTGAAATGCACCCCAGAATCCCACATCTCATGTACTTGCATTTCAAAAATATCCAAGCTTTTAACTTTTTAGCACACAAATAACATTAAAACAAGCAAAAAAAAAAAAAAGAGTTCTTTCAAGTCATAGAATATGTACTACCAATTACCAGGATCAATCTCCTCACTGACAAGTTGAATCGAGATCCCTCTACCAATCCCATTAATGAAATATTCCCATTGATCCTCAATCTTTTCATTGATCTTCTCTTTCATCTTCTTTCTTATAGTGATCACTGCCCTCACATCTATCCCTCCTCTCCCTAATTTATCACTAGTACTCGATAACACAGTTCCATTGACTTCTTTATTATCAGTTTCCTTATTAGGTTGCTCCAGAGCCTTGTCATCATTGCTTATCACTGCCCGGATGGAACCGGGCGTACAAATGACCTTTGATCCAGATGGAACCCGGGTTTGCCAGAAAAACCCATGTTTCCAGGTCCTGGATGCCGCTGTAGATCGCCGGAAAGTGAGCTCTGGTTTGAAAGGAGAATATACCTGTTTCACTGCATCCATAGTGATGAAAAGAAAGTTGACAGACAACTACTAAGGCAAAAAAATGATGTTGCTTGGTGCTGGAAGAACCGATGGAGCTGCCCTGCCTGAGACAGGGAGGGAGGGAGAGATTTCTGCCTGTATAAACTGCGTGGACTGAGTAAGTGTCCGAGTGAGAGAGCCAGTCTATAATTATAAGGTCTTCTATGTCATCATTAATAATGTTTGTGAAGATGAAGTTGAGTTGCACACTCTCAGACTCAGTTAATTGAGCGTGGAGACACGTGCCAATGATGTAGCTGGAGTGTGAGAGGCTTCCAAGTCAATTTTTTAAAAGGGACTTTACAAGCAGAACAAATAATATAATTCTGCAGGATCTCAGGACTTGCTATATTTTTTAATCATATAAAATATATACATGTAGCCACATGTTTTTTTAGATTAAAAAAAATTCTAAATATAAATAAAAAATTTATATATACATGTCCTTGAATAAATTAAAAATTACATGTGTTAAATAAAAATTAGAAAAATTAATTTACATGTGATAAAGATAAAATATTTATTTGATTATATTTATTAAATTTATTTTTTAAAGTAAGTCTTTTATTCAACCATATAATAATAGCAATAGATATTCACATTAATCAATTAAATAAAAAAAAGGAAAAAAATATAATGCAACACTACATATATTAAAAAAATTATCTGAAAATAAATATTTTTTTATTTTGAAGAATAAATTTCATTTATATATAATAAAAAATATAGATGAATAAGAATAATATATTCAAAAATTAAATACACACAAAATAATTAAAGAAATTTCCTGTCAAAAAAAGTTAAACAAAAAAAAATTCAAAGATGAGAAATATTTTAAAAATTATTTTAAAAAATATATATTAAAAAAGACAAGGAAAGAAAAATTGTGAGGATTGTTATTTTTGTTTTCTTTCTTCCTTCTATATATATATATATATATATATATATATATATATTAACACACACACATCGATTTCCAGGCTCTATTATTAAACCGTAACCTCGTTTCGTTGGTCGACTCAGTACTTGATCGCCCGACTCCTAACCCAAGCCAAGTTGTGAAAAAAGTTCATTCAAAGTTAATCCGATTATCTGATAAATTAATTTACGATTATTATTATAATCTTGGTGACCTGAAATCTTTCTGGGTTTCAACCTCCTAGACTTGAAGTTGTAATTTATCTAGTCAAATTTGAGAGATACCCCTCAACTCGAAATCCAAGTAACCTAGCATAACCCGAATAAAATCTAGATTTTTTTAAATATTTTTATTTTTAATAAATATTAAAAATTCAAAATTAATTTATGAATACTTTGCTTCATATTTTTTTTATAACATATATTTATATAAATTGTTTCTTAATTTTTAACGTGGAATAATTATATTATATTTCATGTCTCACATTTTATTTTTTTATAGTCTATACCCACATGCATTGTTTCAAAACTTTTTATGTGAGATATTAAAACCTCAAATATAATTTGTTTTTTATTTTCCCGGGTTTAATTGGGTCAACCCTTGTGATCCTGAACATGGCCAGTCAACCCTTAGGCCAATTTTAATAATTATGACTAACAGCCTACACCCACATGCATTCTTTCAAAATATTTTTATGTGAGATATTAGAACCTCAAATATATTTTTTTATTTTATTTTATCGGTTTTAACAAGGTCAATCCTTCCAGTCAATTCTTAGGCTAATTTTAATAATAAAAACAATTTGATTTTAAAAACCTCTTTTAAAATAATGTTGTTTTAACATTTTAAAAAGATAAAAAACTTTTAAAATAATATTATCTTAATCTTTAAAAAAATCAAAATAATATTATTATCAGCTCAAATTATCCTATCCAATTGATCCATGACCCGGGCTAGAGTTAATGACTTTATTTTTAGATAATCGGTGACCGAGATAGGTACATATTTTGTGACACCCCAAGTAACTATACTCGAGCGAAGCAATGTATGGCATTCAAACTATATTTTAAAACCTGATTAACACGAATTAAATATAGAGCACGATGTGCTATTATATACTTAAAAACACCAAGCTTCTCAAATTAGCGACGGTGGAAGATGATTGGTCTCCTACCCTCCTCTTCAAGTAATCAACAGCGCGTAGGTGTGCTCGTCCCAACACTTGCTTCACACTTCCACGTCAACTTTGCTCTACTTGACTACTTGCATGCAATAACTTAATCAAGGGTTAAGGCCATGGGCATAACTTGCATGTGGAACACGGAAATAATTAATTAATGAGATCTTCGACTTTTGTATCATGATCACGTATAATTTGTTTTTGTCAGGGAGGATGTTGTCCGTTACTTACCTTTTATTTTTATATTTTAAAAGTATTTTTTTAAAAAAACTTATTTTTTATTTACTTTAAATTAATAATTTTTTAGTATTTTTAAATAATTTTAATGTGTGAATTACTTACTTTTATTTTTATATTTTAAAAGTATTTTTTAAAAAAATTATTTTTTATTTTTTATTTGCTTTAAATTAATATCGTTTTAGTATTTTCAAATAATTTTAATGTGTTTTGTTACTTATTGTTTATTTTTGTGTTTTAAAAGTATTTTTTTAAAAAAATTATTTTTTTAATTTTTATTTACTTTAATTAATAACCTTTTAGTATTTTTAAATAATTTTAATGTGTTCGTTACTTACTGTTTATTTTTATATTTTAAAAGTATTTTTTTAAAAAAGTTATTTTTTATTTGCTTTAAATTAATAATTTTTTAGTATTTTTAAATAATTTTAACGTGTATTGTAATATTAAAAATATTTTTTAAAAAAATAATTATTATTTTACTTTTAAACACACATGAAATCCATGCTTATCATAACTAATAGTAGAAGATGGCTTTCCTTGATAACCAGACTGTTTGAAAGTGACCATTTAATGAACTCTTATTGGT
>Ga0325403_1005354_pt1 | contig 12088 bp, 6 predicted proteins | sample PopdelMetagenome_19_FD_205665 | JGI IMG/M metagenome (GOLD analysis project Ga0325403, IMG submission 205665) | Populus deltoides microbial communities from Bellville, Georgia, United States - Xylem-PdKOR-R4 | ecosystem: Host-associated > Plants > Phyllosphere > Stem > Wood/Secondary xylem...
AATAAGATTATACTAGTTTTTTAATAATATTAGCAAAAGTTTTAGCCTATCATGATCACTTTTAAAAAAGTTTTATTTGATTTCTTTTCTTCAAGTATCTATTTTTTTCTATTGTATTGTTAATAAAAAATAATTTCAAAAAAATAAGTTATTAAACATAGTCAGGTTCATGTCCTAAGTTGCAAGTTTGGTGAATTAATTCAGGTTAATCAGAGTCGATCCAAAAGGTCATCATTGCAATATTTAAAAAAAAATGATCATGTCTTGAAATTTTTTAAGTCAAATCAGGTTTTTAACAGTCATTTGGATTACCTTTAAATCTATCAAATCAACCGAGTCATATTGAATCAATTTCTACACAGTTTAATTTAAAACTCAAGTCAGGTAAGGAGTTAGGTCTATAGGTTTCAAGATTGACCTATTAGGCCAAGTCGAATGACATTGTCAAAGAGTTCTCCACATCAACACATGAGCGTTATATTATTTTTATGTTTTTAAAAACAATTCCATCAAAATTATAAATTTCCCAAAAAGAAAATAAGCACCGTATTGGGACAAATAACATAGTATAAAACATTATTATATTTTGTTGAAATCAAAGATATGAATATGAATATGAATATCAATATGAATATGAATATGAAAGACTAGGAAATTAGTTTGTTTCAATGGAATTTGAATTGATACTTTTCTTATATAAAAAAAATAGTTCCATATAATTAAGTGAGATAAATTAAAGGGTTCCTCACAACACAAGTTTAAATATTTTAATTTATCCTTGTTTATCAGTTTCACAACTTAATATTTAGTTAGTGTTAATAAAAACAATTAACATTTATTAGCGCATAAGATTCTTGATCTGTTTTATTTAACATGCATATCAAATTTTGAATTCACAATTAATATTTTTTTTGTTACTAGAAAACATGTAAGTGATGCATCTATATGCTTTTTTTATTATATAAAAACAATTTTCCAACATGCAACATAACAGCAACTTACTAGTATATTTTTGTTTTTCTAATTATATCTATTATCCTTGTATAACATTCAAAAATCCAATATATCATGTTAAGTTGTTTTATATAAATTGACATAATTATGTTTTTTATTCTAAAAGTATCCTTAAATTGTAATATTATTATTTTAATTTTGAGAAATATTTTTTATTGCACTTTTTTCATCTAATTTAGTGGGACACTTGATTGTTAACACTTAGCAGGTGTTAGTTACAGGTGTCGAGAAAATTACTTAATCAACATTCAAATATAAACTGACTAATCATAAATAAATAAATTAAACTATTAGAAAAATAAGATTTGGTTTAGAATTGGACAATTGCTTACTTTAAAGTGTTTTTCTTTAATTTTTCTTATAGACTCAATTTCAAAATTTGGAAACGTGTTTATTTGAATCAAATTGAATACTAGAACCAGATCAAACATATAATTTTGTTCATTTCAGATGTTATTCAAATCAAATTGAATTAGCAAATATTTAAATTTCAGTAAATCTTCACAAGAATTATTTTTTGCGATGGTCTTAAAATCTTTGCGTTTGAGAACTTCAAATCAATTATTATTTATATATTAGGCATAGTTTTGTGATAAAAATTGGTAAACTAATCCATTTCTCTTTATATTACAATTATATATTACAAAATATACTAAAATGCCTAGATAAAATATTATAGCAATATGAAGTTATTGACCACTTTGTAATAATTTATTAGAGACAGAATAAATTCAACAAAAGACGACCAAACTATAAATAAGAAAAAATCTCATTGCCAACCTCAAATTCATTAGAAAAAATCCAGTTCAATCTACCTACTTTTCTTTTTCTTTCTTTTAGAGTCCCTGTAGTTTTTGTAATTTTAATTTTGATCCAAAAATTTATTTTCTTAACATTTCAGTCCCCGAGTTTTAGTGATGAGAGAGAAATTTATTTGACAAGAATGAAGGAGAGTGAGATTAAAATGTTTATTTTTCTAACATGCCTATGATTTTACTTATATATAAGGAGATATATTTTAACACTAATAACCTTGATCATTGTTTTTCTAGTGTTTGTGTTTCTTTATTATAGGATTTTAAAGATATCTTTTATAATGAGATTTCTATGAGTTGTCACCTATTAGGAGTATTGAGCATCAAATTGATCTTGTGTCTGGAATATGTATATATAATCGATCAGCCATAAAAGTAATCCCGATGAGATAAAAGAACTTCAAAGGTAAATAGAATAATTGATGACAAAAAGGTATATATAAAAGAAAGCATGAATCCATGTATAGTTTTAATGTTGTTACTATAAAGAAAAGATGGGACTTTGAGGATGTGTGTTGATTATCATGCCAGCTATAATATTACAGTAAAGTATAGACACTCAATTTCTAAACTTGATGATAAGTTAAATGAATTGCGCAGATGTTGTGTGTTTTCTAAGATTAATTTGAAAATTAGATATTATAAATGAAAAAGGAATACCTTCTACCATTGTTGATAAGGATGAAGGTATAGGAAAGGTAAATATTTTTCATCTCTTGCATAACTCATATACACTTCTGTAGGCAGTTGTACTTACTAATGTTATGTCCTTGTGTTCTCAGTTATCCAGGTGCGTGGTTAAAAATGCAGAAGTTCCTTGGAATGCTTGTCTTGTTTTCCTGGAAAATTAGTAACATATAGGCGTATTGAAGAGAGAGGGAAAAGACATTTTAAATCTTTGATGACTAGCAGTACTGGTTACTATACTGAAAGGGAAGGGAAAAAAGCATTTGTGTTGGGGCCTTTTTTTGTGTGTGTAGGGCAAGGGAGGGAGGAGGGGGGTGTTCTAAGTTTACAAACATGTTTCCTTGGTGCTTTATTTTTGTGTGTGTGATTAAATACCTAAATTTTTTAAATTTCAAATTGGTCCTTTTTCCCTTCTTCTGAAGTTGAGAATTAGTTATTAGTATCCAATTTTCTCTGCTGTTATATTCTTTTATGTCGCTTTTATACTATGCTAGTTTGATCATACGAAATTGAGGAAGCTCCAACCAAGTTTCAAAGAAAATGGAGGCTTGGTTACTGTTGGAAATGCCTCCAGTATAAGGTTCATTATATCTCTTTCCCTTTCAATTCACATATTTATCTTTTATTTCTTATTTAGTTCGTTCAGAATATGAAATGCCTCATGTTTTTTTTTTCAGAATAGCAATAGACGATCTTGCTCTTTCTTATACGTCTTCCAGCTTGTATTTATCCTCTAGAAACAAGAGGCTCAGAATTTCATTTCATAGATGTCTATTAAATGGTTTTTATGTTGTCAGTGCAAGTCTTATGAAGACATAAGCTTTAGTTCTTGTGGGCGGAGAGAAGGCATTTAATCTTGTTATGGTCATATATTTTAAGATAGAAATCATCATTTCTTATCACTCTATATGCAGGTTGTGGCTCTTGCAAATCGGAAATTGCTTGCACTTGATCCAGTGAGTGCTTTCGACCTTAGTAAATGCGTATGTGTGCATGCAGTGTTAATAACATATTCCCTTCTCTTTCTTTCTCTGCATGCATATGTGTGTGTGCACTGTGCACATACATGTTTCAATGGATTAATGGAAGTGTTTACTTGGTAAAATGGTCATGGTATTATAAGTATTGAAGCAGAAACACGGTAAATAGTGTTGGTGGTGTTTGCAATGGCGGAGGTGGTGTATCAACACTAATTGGAAAGCTTTTATAGACTGTTAGAGAATGATATAAATCATATCTTGGGACCTTACCTAACAGTTTAAATTATTGGGTTAAATTGGTGTTTTGATATAATATTAGAGCTTTGATAACCAAGCGGTCATGATTTCGAATCTCATCATCCCTATTTATTTGATAAAAATTAAGCACCAAGTTGTGTGGGTCTGTGCAAGTTTGAATTCTAAAGAGCTTTCACTTAAAGAAATATGTTAAAAAATAATATAAATTATATCAAGTACAAAATCTCAAGCAAACAGCATCACTGCACAATGTATCACTCCTTAGGGAAGCAGAGTAAAAATGCAAATAGTGACAACTATATTGTGTTGTTATTGTGAAGGAGTTAGAAAGAAGTAAAAAATAGAGTGACCAACACAAGAAATATCTTTGGCTTTCTTAAATGAGCCGTATAACTTTCTATTACATTTATAGCTTTACAATGTTAACTATCAAGAGTATAAGGAAACAAACAGGAGAAAATAAGTAATCAACATAATCAGAAGCAGAATTGCAAGAGAGAGTCATACACAGTTGGATCATTTGAATTTGTAGCAGAACGGATGGAGTGAGGATTTGACGCAACAGTTGCTCCTGGATTTTCTCTAACACTCCCCTTAAATTAATGGGGTGTGGACAAACCATTAATTTGCCTTTGAGATACTGAAAACGTTGTGCAGTTTGGCCTTTGGTGAAAACATCTGCTATTTAATTGATGGTTGAGACATGCTGGATTTTAATTTCATTGTTGCATACTTTCTCCTGAATGAAGTGATAGTCGACTTCGATGTGCTTTGTTCTTGCATGGAACACTAGATTTGAGGCGAGTGCAATAGTCCTAATGTTATCACACCATATAGTTGGTATGTGGAACAGACCAATAACTAATTCTTTGAATAGCATTCAAAGCCAGTATAGTTCAGCTGTAGCGAGTGCCATTGAACAGTACTCGGCTTTAGTACTTGAAGGAGAGACCACGGTTTGTTTCTTGGAGCTCCAAGAAACCAGGTTGTTGCCTAGAAAAAAATTCATAGTCGCTAGTAGATCTTCTATCATCTGGATTGCCTGCCCAATCCGAGTCGCAATCAGTATGTGATTGTAAAGGAGATGGTGTATAAAACAGTCCATGATTGACAATGCCCTTTAAGTAGTGAAGATCTCGTTTTATAGCCTACCAGTACGGGATTTTTGGCTGGTGCATATACTAACATAGTTGGTTGACAGCATAAGAGATATCAGGACGTGTTTTGTGCAATATTAGAGTGCCCTAATGATTTGTCGATATCAAGAAGGATTAGAAATGAGTGCTCCTTCTGTACTGGATAATTTTGAACTGGCCACTATAGGTGATGCAAGTGGCTTAGCACCAGCCATATGAGTTTGGTTTAAGAGATCATAAATATATCTAGTTTGATGTAAATGCAGTCCCTGTGGTTGTCTATCGACCTCCACATCTAAAAAATAAGATAGAGAACCAAGATCCTTGACCTGAAAAATACTTTGCACATGTTGAATGAGTTTGGTAATTTCTAATTCTACAGATCCTGTCACTAAAATATCATCAACATATATTAAGACAAATATTCTGACAGTATCAGTATGTAGAGTAAATAATGAGTAATCACTGATAGATTCCTGAAAACCAAATTCAACAAGCTGTTGTGATAATCTGTGAAACCAAGCTCTTGAGGCTTGTTTAAGACCATAAAGAGATTTGTGTAATTTGCAAACATAATTTGGTTTGGTCTCATTAATAAAACCTCTTGGTTGTTCCATAAACACCTTTTCATTTAGAAATCCATGTAGGAATGCGTTCAACACATCTAGTTGTCGAATGGGCCAATGAAAATGAACCGCAATAGCCAAAATTAATCGAATAATAGTTGGCTTAACCACGGGTGAAAAGGTTTCATGATAGTCCACACCACTCTTTTGACCATACCCTTTGGCCACAAGTCTAGCCTTAAAACGATCAATACTGCCATCTGGTTTTCTTTTAATTTTGTATACTTATTTGTTATGAACAACATGTTTATTAGATGGGCAAGGACAAAGAGACCAAGTCCTATTTTCCATCAAGGCATCGGATTCCTTTCCCATCACAGCACGCCATTGTGGATCAGAAACTGCTTGAGTGTAGGATGTTGGTTCAGGAATATCCAAGATTGCAGAAAAGGCTTGCAGAGGATGTCGGGTATTGTAGAATAACTTGTAAGCAGGGAATGATTTTGGTCTAGAGTGACCTGTTTTGGAGCAGGTTTTAATAGGGGTAAAGGTGGGTTGTACAACTGGATTGGGGGATGTATTATCAGAATCTGGTAGGAGAAGGATAATTATTTAGTGCAGGAGATGGAGAGTGTTGGACAATGTTAGATGCCACAGGAATTGGTATAGGAATAGAAGGTGGAGAAGAATCAGTTTAAGATGGCACAACTGCAAAAATATTAGATAATAAGTCACTAGATAAAACTGAACTAGTAATTATCAGAGGTGTACTTGCAGCAGGATTTGTGCTTCATGATGTGGTGGGCACAGCTATTGCCTTCGCTGGGAAAGAATTCTCATCAAAGATAACATGTTGTGAGATGTATACCTGTTTAGTGGCCAAATCTAGACACCTATATCCTTTTTTACAATTAAAATAGCCTAGGAAAAGACATTTTTTACTTCGGAATGCCAGTTTATTATGAGTTTATGGGCGTATGAGTAGATAGCAAGCGCATTGAAAAACACGTAAGTCCATATAAGTTAGCTCAGTTTTATGAAGTAAAAAATAAGGAGTCTTATTACCTAGGACCTTGGTAGGCAATCTATTTATTAAGAATACTGAAGTATGGAACGCATCAACCCAATATTGGGGAGACAAACTTGATTGAACTAGAAGTGTGAGTCCCATTTCTTGGATGTATCGATGTTTCCATTCACAAATGTCATTTTATTGAGAAGTGTGTGGGCAAGACAGCCTATGAAATATCCCTTGCGCAGTCAAAAAAAATTAAATTGGTTAGAAGTAAACTCTTCATCGTTATCTGTTTGTATTTGTTTTATTGATGTTAAAAAAAACTTTTCGGCAATGGTTTTAAATTTAACAAAAGTTTCAAACACATCAGATTTTCTGTGTAACGGATAGAGCCAGGAATATCTTGAATAATCATCAATAAACAAAACATAATAAGAACAACCACCAATTGATTGTACAGGAGAAACTCATACATTAGAATGAATTAAAGCAAGAGGAACAAAAGATTGACGACTAGACTCTAGGAAAGGTAGTTGTTTAGCTTTGCCAAGTTAACAAGCTGAGCAAAACTCTAGTTTATTGAAAGTACCTTTGACAGAGAGCTTATTTAAATGAAACAAATTATCTAAGATGACTTTTGAGGGATGGCCTCGTCTGGAGTGCCAAATGCCTACATTAGCGCAAACCTCTATTTTTTTTTAAAGACATGTGAGGTTCTTATGAGAAGTCTTGCACCCAGCTAGGGGATATATGTCGTTCAACCACACCGTGAAGTAGAATTTTGCCTATCAGGTTCTCTTTCACGATAAAATCAGTAGCAGTTAAGATAAAGTAACAATTATTATCTAAACAAACTTGATTGATAGAGATAAGATTGTTAGCTACTTGTGGGCAATGAAAGATTTTATTTAAATGAAAAGTGGACTAGCCAGAATTGAAAATGGTAGAACCAATGTTTAGAACTTGCAGACCTAAACCATTTCCAACAGTGACAGATTCTGATATACAAAGGGGCTGCTGATAAGTGAGATTAGATGAGTCTGATGTGATATGAACATTAGCACAACTGTCCATATACCAAATTTGATGATCAAATGTAGCATTAGTCTCAGCTACCATGGCTGTAAGATCTTGAGGAAAACGACCCTGATATGAATAATCAAAACGGTGAAAACAATCAATAGCAGTATGTCTAGTTTTACCACAAATTTGACAAACCAGGCGGTTGTTGGGTAGCTGCTAAGGAGTGGATCTGGTTTGTATGGATCTGGTTTGTTGTGGCCGATAATTAGAGGAAGATGTATTTTGGAGTTTGGCAAGAGGAAGTGGAGTTCCTTTCTTTTTCACATAAGTAGGTGCCTTAGATTTGTTTGCAACAAATGCAAAATGAGAACTATCCACTCTATGAATAGAGTGACTGACATCCAGAAGATTTTCATAGCCTAGCAATTCAGCTTGAAAATCTTTAAACGTGTAGTCAGTTTCACGAGATGCAAAATTAAAAGTGGTGACAAATGGTGTATAAGAGGATAGCAGGCCACCAAGAAGAAAGGAGATCAAGTCTTGATCGTCAACAGGCTTACCGGCTGCTACCAATTGATCCGCAAGATTTTTGACATGTTAAAGATATTTGGTACACGATTTGTTACCTTAAGTCAACGTTTGAAATTGATGTTTAAGATGGGAAATTCAGGAGCGTGATTGAGAAGAGAAACGAGTTTGCAGGGTAGTCAAGACTTGCTTAGATGTTTCCAGTAGTGGAAACAAGTTTTTTTCAAAAAAGATGCAAGGATCCAACCAAGTAGGCAAACATCTTTCTTTTGCCAAACAACATAGGCAGGATTTAAAGAGCCAAAGGCAATATGTTTTGGAGGACAAGCTTCAATACCATCAATGAAGCCAACTAAGTCGTGTCCTCAAAGAAGATTAAGGAACTGCATTTCCATGCTAGATAATTATGGGAGCCATCTAGTTTAACCAAAATAGTGGTGGTAGATGGTGCTAGGACAGTTTTAGGAATGGAAGTGTTATTGGTGTTGGCCATTTGGATAATACGGAAGCTAGAGAAAAGATCGTTTGAAAAGCATGAGCTTAAAGTGCTCTGATACTAAGAAAGAAGTAAAGAACAGAGTGACCTACACAAGAAATATCTTTGGCTTTCTCAAATGAACCGTATAACTTTCTATTACATTTATAGGTTTACAATGTTAACTGTCAGACGTATAATAAGGAAACAAATGTGAGAAACATAAGTAATCAACATAATCAGATGCACAATTGCAGGAGAAAGTCACGCACAACTGAATCATTTGAATTTGTAGCAGAACGGATGGAGTGAGGATTTGACGCAGCAATTGCTCTTGAATTTTCTCTAACATAGTCTATCATATGAGATAAAAGTTGGATGTTAAATTTTATCTGCCTTGAATTTTCATTTTCATTTCTTCTCTGGTAACCTACAGTAGTTGTATTTAGCTTTCAAAATAACAAATGTTGTCAATATTTAGTATCTCTTTCCATTTTTTGTATTTTCCCAATAAAATTAATGTTGTATTTTATATTTAGCTTTGAAATAGTATTCTCTCCCTCTTTCACACACATTTGGTGACTAGACTTTTCTCAACCTTGGACATGTGTTTTCATGTAGGGTATATTAGGTGTTTGATATTGTTTCTGCTTCTGTTTTTAGGTGTTTTTCTATTCTTGAAAAAGCATTAAATTGATTTTTTTTAATTTTTTTATGTATTGATTTCAAATATACAAAAAAATGAAAAATTAAAATTATTTTGATATATTTTAAAGAAATAAACTATTTTTAAAAAACACCATGTATCATAATTTGAAATAATCCTTACATGTATCCTGCTAAGAAAACTCCGGACCTATATTTTTACTTTTAGGATGAGGTGAAAATTTTGGAGTAGAGAAGATTTAAAGGTGAAATATTGAAGATATAAAAAATGTTAGAAAGAAAAAGTTTCAAGAAAGAAAAAATTTTAAGAATAATTGATAAGAGTTGAAACAATCATCTGTCTCAATGTAATAAAAGTAATTATAAATTTAATATAATTAAAAATAATAAAAAATAACATACATTTGTGGTTTTAAATTAAAAAGAAAAATATAGAGGGAAGGGTAAAAAATAAAAGAATTTTATCCTTAAAAATTCCTTTACTCCAAGGTTTACATTTAATTTTATTTTTTAAATTAAATGTTAACCTCCTTTGTTTTATTTTTTAGATTAATTTTGTAAGTTGGCAAGTTTAGTCATCCATGGTAGATTCATTAGGTTTATTTTCTAAGAGTATTTAAACTCTTTATAAGTCTAAAATTCGACATTCATTGAATAATATCATTCTGAATTTCCAGCATGTGTGTGAGAGTGACTCTTTCATTCTTTAATTCTTGAAAGAACTAAACTAACTTATCAAAAATTAACTAGTTTCGTGACGTCATTTGATTTAATTCTAATAGTGTTGGTGTTTTGAAACAAATTTTTATTGTGTCACACTCCTATCAGATCTCTTTCGACTTTCCATGATCAAATTTCAATCTTGATTGTGGGTTGCATGAATACGTGATCACGAGGTCTGCATCATTGTCCTTCCAATAAAAAATAAAAGGCATGTGTTTTTAGGGGTAGTTTGGTTTTCTCGGATGACCTATTAGTCATTAAAAAATTTCATCAAAGGTGTATGTGACTTTTTCACTATTTTAAAAATAGTAAAACAACTTAATTACCCTTGAAGTTAAAATTTTTAAATTGTTGGTAGAGAGTATTTTAGTCTTTTCACTTAAAAACAAGTAAAAGATAATTATGCCATTAAAATCAGGAAAAAAATAAAGCATAAGTCAAGTGGTCTTTTTGTCTTTTCACACATATTTTTTTTTGTTAATTCTTCAACCATTAAAGGTAATTTAGTCTTTTTAAGTTAATTAATTAATATTTAAATGAAAAAAGTTGTTGACGAGTGGGAGGCACTCCCACACTTTGAACAACATGTGCGATGTCTTCCAGTGGTAGAAACAGTCCTTCCACCATGTCGTTGGAAATGTTGTTGCGTCCTCTTCCTCCTAATACGATTTATGTCGGTGATGGTTGACCGGTTTGTCGCAAGTGGGCCTTTTTGTTTTCTTTTTTCTATCCTCCCTTGAAAATTACAAGTTGGTCTTCTTTGTTTTTTTTTTAGTTTTTTTCAGTTGCATCACTCAACTCTTTTTTATTTTTATTGAGAATTTTGCTCAGTTGTTTTCTTGGGTTTGCCTTTTATGCGTCAGTCGATCCCAACCTCATGAACGCAGTCACGAGTTTTGAAGGTTCACACAAGTTTACTTTGGTCTTTTTAGGTCTTTTTTCAAATTTAATTTATTTTTCAATTTAATTCTTCAACATTTAATTTATTGAAAAATAATCTTTATGCTTCTTCTTTTTTCACTTTCATGATCAAATATCTTAATCTTAGTTATGTTATCTCTTGATCAAATATTGATTTATTTAATTAGATGTGTGTATAATCATTTCAATTTATAATTAAAAAAATCTTATCCAAAAACACGATAGAAAAACCTATATATTTATTTTTTTTACTGAAAAAAAATATTTGACCCGCGATTAAATGCAAATAACATAGCTAGTATTGCCTATAGTATAAAATGCGTGGTTATTTTCGTATAGACACATATTATTACCTCTCTTACATTTCACTATGGATTGTAATAGTAAAAATTTTAAAAATTCAATTTCATCCTGAAACTTTTCATGTGCACAATTAAACTTTTTAAAGCCCAAATTGAAGCTGAATTGCATATATATATTTTTTTTGGTAAGGGTTGAATTAAAAGGCAAGAGACTGTAGTGAAAAACACAGGTAACATAAATGGTAGCTTAAAAATTTGTTTCACAATTTCATTTATATCCCCTATCTTTTTTAGCTATTGGATAAATGATCCCTATATATATATATATATATATATATATATATATATATATATATATATATCTATATATATATATATATATATATCAAACTTTATTTTTTTATTTTTTAGTCCCTTTTCAGATTAAAGAAGTAAAAAGAGATCGTTGAATTCTAGCTTAAAAAAAAAAGTTATTATTAGAAAAGATTTAGTCTACCAAAACAATTTATTTTTATGTTAAAAAATTAAAATTAGATGTTTTTTTATATTGAAAACACCTAAACAAACGTATATGAGCTCGAAAAGTTTTTAGTTTCAGGTTACTTTCGAGTTTTTGAACGGTTTTTTTTTTTGGTTTTTTAAAATTATTGATTGATTTAACAAGATTTTTTGGATATTTTTATGTGTTTTGGGTAAAAATAAAATGGTTTAAATAAGTTTTTGGGTTCAAAAAGAAAACCTTGTTTTTCCGGAAATGACACGCAGTCTGCTCATACAAAACTAAAGCCCTCTTTGAAACACCTAAACAAGGGAGGTTAATTTCCTTTTTCCCATCACGTGTCATTTAGTTTCGGTAAGCTTCTCCTTTACAATGTTGACAGACCTATATACAGTATGCATTCAAGTACCTATGCTACTTGGGATGGCTGCAAGATCTTTCTCTCCTCCATCGCTAGCCTCTTGTGTAATCGCCGTTGAT
>Ga0325403_1005357_pt1 | contig 12085 bp, 6 predicted proteins | sample PopdelMetagenome_19_FD_205665 | JGI IMG/M metagenome (GOLD analysis project Ga0325403, IMG submission 205665) | Populus deltoides microbial communities from Bellville, Georgia, United States - Xylem-PdKOR-R4 | ecosystem: Host-associated > Plants > Phyllosphere > Stem > Wood/Secondary xylem...
AATTTTCCAATTCTAGAAAGCATTATTACCCTTTTCTGCTGTTATCATAAACCAAGGCAAATTAATTAACATCAAACAAAGCAAGTACTAGCAAACAACAAAACGTGAATAAACTGACTAAAAAAAACCTAAAAGCCTAAAACTCACCATTCTCTGCCAAAGGCACCTTACAGAAATACCACCTAACATCACCACCATCAGATGGACTTCTAGTCTGTGCAAGATACTTTTGACGACCTTTACAATTCTCAATCACATCCTCCAATCTTGCAATATTTGACGGCGTATTCTTTAGCAAATCAGGCAGTATTTCCTCTGAAACCGCCGGATTTGCCTTGGAACCCGCCATCTAAAAACTAAATTATCAAAATGGGGTTTCTTCTTTTATTGAAAACTAAAAAATGGGCACTCTTCAACAGAAGAAACAAACTTCGCCTTAATATTGCATTTTTTTGGCGAAATATCAAATGGGTTTCCTTCAAACTTTGCCTCGAGATTCCAATTGCAAATTTAATATATATATATATATATATATATGGAGGCAAATGGGTATTTTTAAGCTACGAATTAATTTTTCAAATATTTTTGAATTATTTTAATGTGTTATATTAAAAAATAAATTTAATATATATATATATATTAACATATTTTTATTTAAAATATATGTTTTAAAAAAAAAATTACCATTTTTTTAATGAAGGAAGAGAGTTCAGACATGAATATATTTGATAGCAAACATTAACCAAAGACTCCCGCGCAATTTTTAAGCTAATTTAGATGCCTTAAAAAACAAGTACAGGAATAGAAAGGATATGTACTCCAAGACATTATTTTTTTTATTTCAAAAACTAGCCTTAGGTGATTTCACTTTACACACAATTTATTATTTACTATTAATTATTAATTATGATTTCACTAAAAAGAATTGATTGGGTTAATGTTGGAGTATTTTAATCTTTTCATATATCTTATTAACTATAAAAATTTATCAGAGGTATAAATAATTTTTTAATATTTTTGCACAATAAAGTGATATAAGTTCCCTCCAAGTTAAAAATTTTAAAACTAGTTAAGAAAAAAATTCTTGTTTTTCTATTTTTTTTTAAAATATGATGAAATTGCAAGTTTACCTTTTAAATAAAAAATCATAATTATGTAACCAGAGGTCTTTTAGTTTTTTCACTTTAGTTTTTTTTTATTATTAACAATTTTATGGAGGGAAACTTTGTCTTTTTACACATATAAACTATTAATTAAATGGGAAAAGTTGACGGCACGTATTGATCACACATCGATGTATAAGATGTGCCTGTGCACTTTGAACAGCGTGTATGGCATCTGTGGTGGAAAATAATGCTCTTCCACCGTGTTGTTGGAAGCATCAATAAGTTCTTTTCCTGATGGTGTGGTGCAAGGTGGCAGTAATAGAGCAGTATGTCGTTGATAGTCATTTCTTTTTTGTTTTTATTCTTTTCTTTCTCCTCCCTCAAAATTTATAGGTTGGTTCTTTTTGTTTTTGATATATCAACTTCAATCTTTATTCTTTTAATTTTTAATTTATATTCTTGGTCTTTTTATAAAAAAATTTATTTCTTTTTAATTTCATTATTCAATTTCGATTTGTCATATATTATTTTTTTATTTGGTCCTTATTTTTTTATTTCTAATTTTTTTCCTTGATTTTTTTGTAAAAATTTTATTGATTTTCAATTTCATTATTCAATCCAAATTTATAGTGTACTATTTTTTTCAATTTGGTCCTTATTTTTTTGATTTTTTAATCTTTTTGTTAAAGTTATTTTTCTTTTCAATTTAACCATCGAATCAAAAATTTGTAGTTGCCTTCTAATTTATTTTTTATTTCAATTTTCATCCTTATTCTTTTAATTGCTATTTTTAATTTTGGATCTTTTTATGTAATTTTTTTCTGATTTCATCCTTTAACATTTGATTTGGCAGGGATTGTGTTTTGCGATTTTTCCATTTATGGTGCTTTCATTCTAATAACTAGGGTCACGAGTTTAAAAGGTTAACAGGAGCTAACATCCTTTTATTTGGCTTATTTTCTTTTATGATTTTATTGTTTGACATACGATTTAAAAAAAAAAAATAGCTTTGTGGTTTTCTTTAATTTTTTTCCATCTAGTTATCTCAACCTCAAGTCCTGAGATTCAAGTTAGCAAGTTAACCCAAGTTGGTCTACCCCTTACTATCCAAGTTACATGTCTATTATGCTAACTTAGGTTGACTCACATCAATTTTTTGTTTTTTTACACAATTTCATTATTCTATATTTAATTGGTTAGAAATTCAATAACATCGTTTTCTGCTTTACGAAAAGGTTTTTTCCCATATCATCGTAGTTTTTTTTTTCAACTTTTATCCATTTACTATTGTTGTCATTTTTTTTTATCATCTCATTAAGATAAAACCTATGTATTTGATCGATTAGGGTTATAACCCGAGTCATTTATTTTTCTTCTTTCTTTAAAATTTGTTTGTGGCACCTAAACATTATTTTTTTTTTTTTACAGAAAAAATAGTGTGGACTTGCGGTGTAAGCTGGATCCCTTTGTCTTTCTCTCTCAACCTGGAAAGCTAAAAATCAGGTTTGATAAAACCATGATCTTGAGATAATGATGTACCTAAGAACCTTGTATCTAAAAACCTTATGTATGTGAATGATGTCATGAATCGGTTAATCTTTGATAAGTTAGTGCATGATTTTTGTCCGTGCAAAAAAAGGTTGATTTGCCATAAAAAAATTCACGTTTATTCTCCAACTTGTTGCTAAAATTTGCAACTAAAAAAATAGAATGTAGTCTTCTCTAACTAACCCTAATGGACCCATTTTAGGTTACAAGCTAATAAGTCTAAACTAGTAATCAAGTAACATAAGTCCAATAATGAAATAAACTCATAAACAATGTATAATGAACCAGAACAAACTCAAATTAAAAAAATTAGTATTCAATGTTAAATAAATAAATAAAATATTGATAGATTTTTAGTCCTAACTTCAAACATGTCATTATATCTCATTTAGATGAATTATTGGGTCTACCATATATGGTTGGAAAGCTTGAGATTTATAGTTTCTATCACAACTTGAATACCAGTAAACTACCATATATAGCTCCATATATGTTTTAAACAGCATACAAAGGTTCAGTCTTGCAGATTTAACAAGATTTGTCTAGTAACTTTGATCCTTTGAAAAAATATTTTCTCGAGCTCCATTTGACATGAACATTTATCAAAATATATTTTTATGTGTCTAGTATCTCCTTGTAAAATTTTAGCTCATTTTAATATACAGTTTGAGAGATATATCTGATCTCGCAAAACTAGTTAGCAGATATTTTAAGGTCAAATTCGAACCTGACTTGATTCGTATCATCCTCCCCTTTTTTAAAAAAGATTTGACCTCAAATCTGTATCGTGAAAAATATCTTTTAAGGTCAACAAATCATTATCAAGCCAAAGAATAGCATCATCATAAAAAACAATAAGAACTTTATTAATAGGGGTGATCATTTTCGGTTTGGTTTTTATCAAAAAAAAGTAACCAACCTGAATTTTTTAAAAAAAACTGAAATCGGGTCAAACCGACCGGTTTTGGTTCGGTTTGGTTTTTTGGACAAAAACCGATTCAAACCGGTTTGGCTCGGTTTTTTTTTTTTGCTCTGTTTTTTTAGTTTAGCTCGGTTTTTTCCTATTTTTTTTGTTCAATTCGATTCAGTTTTTTCGATTTCAGGCTTATAAAACTGAAATCGAACCGAACTGATCGGTTTTTTCAAAATTTTAATCGGTTTATTTTCACGGTTCGATTTTTTCGGTTATTTTTTTCCGGTTTAATCGGTTTTTTTGCTCACCCCTATTTATTAGAAAAGAAGGTCCCTGATATACAAGCTTTGCTTTTCAACTATCTTTTCCTTCATCAATTTCAGTTGCTCCTTATATATTTTCTTAGGTGTAAAAAATACAAGAATTACAGATCTTCCATTCATCTCAATGGAATACATATTTGTCTTCATCATGCATAACTCTCCTATCATTCTGTTATAATCTACCAAGCAATAAGTGACTAGCTTGCAGTGACATAACATCATATAACACCCCATCACAATATTTACCAATAGAAAAAGCAACCAAAACCTGCTTATTCATTTTCACTTCACCGTCATTATTCAAAAACTATAGTTTATAAGGCATGAGATGTTAGATAGTGTGCAAGTTTAACTTTCTCATCAATTTAGTATTAGCTACATTAGTGCAACTACCACCATATATAATTAAGCTACAAACCTTATTATGAAAATGACATCTCGTGTGGAATATGTTCTCCCTCTGACCTTCCGAATCATCAATCTTGACATACATCTTTAATGATCTCCTCACCACGAGTGCCTCTCCCTCAACCAGATACTCAACACAAACATCCTCAGCATCTTATAATTGTAGCATCAAATATCCATATGCTATTTAGCTCTTAAAACCAAATTTTCTTATTTTACAATGCATAAATCAAATATCCATCAATGATTCCTATCATAAATGAACCTTTAAAGATTATAACTCTTAGGTTTCAATTGAGAGTATCAAGGTGGCATATTCTTGTGTAATGTAAATATTTTGGCCTTAAATAAGTGTCCACTGATTCACTAACTAATGTGTATAAATATTGATTAAGGGCAACATTTTAAAATTGAACCATCAATGTGATTGTTCATAATATCAACACACCCTTAGCCTAATGAATCCATAAAGGTCATGGTCAAACTTTTAGTCTAACAAGAGGACATTCATACCACTAGATCTCATTCTTGAGTAAACAAACCTATAAATATCACTATTTAAATGTTTAAAATTAAGGTATAAAGCTTCATTCAGCAAAATGAGAATGAATATTCATCATAGGATAAATGAAATATTTAGCACCATCCCTTATAAGTTTAGGATTGGATTCATTGAGCCCAATATAAGCTCATCTTGATCATTCACTAACATTACTTGAAAAGACCACCAAAAGTTACAGGTCTCGACTAGGAGTAATTAGTTTTAGATATGTCAGTTCACTAATAATTATCAAAATGATTGAATCCTTACCATTAATTATTATGGTAATAATTAGAAGTGGAAAAAATGACCAAAACATAAAAAGAATAAACTTAAACCTTAGGTTTAACTTATTATAGTAGACTCATCCTTACTTATATAGATCGATCACTATTAGATTAGGCGCAATAAAACTATTACGAATGAAAAATAAGTAACAATGCAACTTACCTTAGGTAAAATGTTTTATGGTGATAGTGTCCTCCATTTAGCATAATCAATCTCTTACCTTAAAATTTTAAAGATCAGTTAGGGTTTTTAGTAACCATAATATTAGATAATAACTATTTTATATATCACACACATATATATTTTAGACCATTTTCCCCTTTAAAAAATAACTTTTCTTTAAGGAAAAAGAGCAAGTCACCACAATGTTATATGCAATACTTAGGATAAGATCGATCACCTACCTATAGTGTGTGTGTGTATCTTTATCAGTTATTATGCTTCTACGAATTACACTATTCTCTTCTTTTTTAACTTTTACTCTTTAAAGTTAGGGAAGTAATATCCTTTAAGGTTTTGATCTTATTGATACCAAATAAGATATTACTATATAACTCTTATTTATCAAATTAAAGAAAGTCTCTACATATTCATTGAAGGATAAATATTGGAATGAAGATCAAAACAAACTGTTTATTGGAAAAATGGAGTTTAGTTTAAGATTTATTCTTATATCACTAAACCTTGAAAAATATATAATTGCCTATATTTGTACTTATCACAGACCTCTATAAATACTACCTTTTATCATAAAGCAAGTTTTTTAATTTGAGCTTAACACTCTTCTAAAGCCTTATAAATATGGTTTGGGACAAAAGGTCCTAGAATTATAATCCTATCTGTTGAAGTTATTGTTATTTTTAGATATGATTTGGTAGGTTTTTTAGAGTTATAACATATAAGGTGCTTATATAACTAGTATAGCATAAAAGCTACATGCTTTTTAAAGGTAGGAAATTTAAGTCTCTTTCTTTTTCTAAATGAGCATGCTAAATTTAGGCACACCTATTACTAAATCCTTAAAAGAGTTGGTATCAATTTATATGGAGGAATAAAGTTTCTTTCAAATAGGTAAAGACTATCTATTATGGCCAAATCATATAAGGCAATAGTTTTTAATATATACCTAAATATAAAAGTGTTGTTAGACTTTAATAAGAATAGAGAAAGGATAGATAAAAGATATTTGTTGGGTTTGGAAGAGAGTCTGGGTAGCTGGATTACATTAAAATTCAATTGACCAGGGCCATTCGGTGACCCGGTCAACACCGGGACCCGGGCCTTGGACCGGACCGGGTTTGAAAACTATAGTATAAAGCTTAATTCAACTTAAAGTGAAAGTCCTCAACATAATAACTTAAAGTGAGAGTCCTCAACATAATAACTAATTTGACCTCTATTTTTATATATATTTCATAAAATAAATCTAAAAAAACTTTCTTTTCAATAAATCGTGTTAATTTTAATCATTTTGCTAGTTTTTCATCATTTTTGTTTATTTTCTCATGTCATGTTAAAGCTAGAAAAAAATATAAAAATAATAAAAAGAAATAAAAAATAATAAAAAAGAAAGGAAGAAAAAATATAGTTGGGGCAAAATTAGATAAATAATTAACTTTAACAAGCCAAGGATTAAGTTGAAGAAAAAAAATCAAGAATAATTTAGAATACAATTGGAGACATAATTGAAAAATAATTAAGAAAAAAAGATTTAATTTGGTCTTAATTAAAATAAATGAAGGACTAAGGACTAAACTAGGGAAAAAAACCAAACCAAAAAGTTTAGTTAATTCAATCATGGGTGAAATTGAAGAAAAAAGGTGAGAATGAGAAAAAAAAATAAAAGAAAGATAGAGAAAGAGAATTAAGGCCAAATTGATCAAAATTATATAATTTTGGAAGGAATGACAAATCATGAATAGGCATTCAAATTAAGAGATTCAATTAATTCATTTATGGATAAATTAAAAACAAAATCAAAATCCTAATTAAATGAAATCGAAAAAAAAATTAAAAAGCTAGGGACTATAAAAAGGCAGAAATATTCCAAGGTCCATATTTAGGGTGTGTTTGTTTCTCATTAGGAAAATTGGTCAACATAAAACACTTTCCGGTCAACGAAAAACACTTTCCAGTTAAAGAAAAATTTGACTTGATTTCTAGGAAAGTGTTTTCGTTTTATTTTGGACGGAAAAAATTTTCTGAAAGTTATGAAAAATTTAGAAATGTCATATTATTTGCTGATTATATCAAATTTGGTCATCAAACTTTTAATTGCTATATTTATTTTGTTTTAAATATTTTTTTTTCAATTCCATCCCTTACAATTTAATTTTTATATAACTTTTTTTATTTTTATAATTGTTATTTGTTTTTCCCTTATTATTTTTTAATTGAAATTTTTTATCTATCAAATTTGGTACTTATTCTTTTGATTGTTACTTATTTTATTTGAAATAATTTATGAAATTTTAATTATTATTATTATTTTAATTTCTTCATCTTTCAATTTTTTTTATTTTTTATATTTGATCTCTATTATTTTGATTATTATTTATTTTATTTGAGATAATTTATTAAATTATATTTTTTTTCAATTTCATTCTCATTCAAATTTTTAATTTGTAAGATTTGTTCCTCATTATTTTAATAAATTTGAAAAAAAATAAAACATTAATAAGTTATTTTCTAGCTCATTTTCCATGACATAACCAAATACTAGAAAGTGTTTTCCAACTTATTTTTCATTACACTACCAAATATCGAAAAATAATTCATTTTTTCGGAATTCACTTTTCAAAAGAAAACTACTTTCCAACAAGCAAACGGGGTCTAATCTTAAAACAACGATTAAGTTTTAATTACAATTTACAACAATTAAAATATTTAATTTCAACTATCCCAAAACACAAATCAAACAACTATTAAAATCACAGATTTTGATCCCCTAAATTCCAACAATTTTCAATTAATTGATCCAAAAAATTCAAAACCTAGATCCTAGAATTTTAGCAATTCTTCCCACATGTTTTTTTTTTAAGAAAAGATTGATAAAATAGATTAATAATACATGAACAACAACATAGCTAACCTTTGTTGAAATAAACTTTCCCGTCATATAAACCTCCTATAAAATTGTTAAGATTAACTATTATTAGGGGTGTTTAAAAAAACCAATCAACCAACCAATTAAACCTTAGAAGCTGGGAAAACATTACTCGAAAAAGCCAAACCGAGAGAAAAAAAACTATCAAATCGATTTAGAAATCATAAAATAACTTGGTTCGGTTTGGTTTCGATTTTAAAAATTGAAATTGGGTAACCGAATCAGACCTAATATAAGTTGTAAACCCACTTAAAAAAATGGTATAAATAGATAACTTATTGACCTAATTTCATTAACCTTAAAAATCCCTCTTTTCCCGTTCAAAACAATCGTCAAACGTTTATCTCTCTTATTCCATCTCTCTCCTTTGTTATCTCCCTTGTTGAAACTTGAGAGGTTGTTATAAATAACCTCCATCTCCCATGTTTTGTTCTTTTCTTCTACTTTATTGCCTCTATTTGTCGGTTATTGGCTTTGGTTAATGCCTTTTTTTTAAATTTCAAACGAGTTGTTTTCTTTTCTGGTTTTCTAGAGTATTCAAACTCTCATTTTGTGTTTCTTAGCTATTTAGAAAATGGAAAGCCTTTAGCGCATGCCTACTGTTCTATTTTGACATGTTTGTTTTTGCTGTAATTAAGCTAGGATTGTCTCCTATTCTGATCACCTAAACTCCTTGGATCTGTGCTTGCAAATTTCTATGAAAATTTGTTGCTCAACTATATGTTTACACCTCTTCTTTTTTTTCTTTTTTTCTGTCGGTCGTTGTTTCTTATTGTGATGCTTATTTATTTTTTCTTTTGACAATACAGAACATTTAGACAAATAACTAACACCTTGTTTAATAATACAATAAAAGTTGACTAAGAGATTTCTAGTTACAAAAAAAAATAAAAATGAACTTGATCGAATCGATTCGGTTTGAGTTGGTTCTTGGTTTGGTTTGGTCCAATTTCCTAAAAAAATTCATTTCCCAGTTCGGTTGGAGTTTTGAGCCCAACTTGAACCTGAAATTTTGAACCCAACCCGAACCAAACCGTGAACACCCATAGTCGCCACTCCTCTGCAAACCACTCTTCTACTCATTAAACATAACCTCTTTGCCTCCATCAAACCCATTGAGCCACCATCACAAACTCGCAACCTCTGTCACCTACATCTCAACCGGCAACCTTAATTCCTTTTTAAAAAATAACACTAATAGTGAACACAAACATACTAAAAAAGCTCAATATGTTCCTCTTCTTACATATGCTAAACCTGAACAAACCTTACCACCTAAAACTAACCACAACCTCTCACCTTATTGGATTCCAACTAACAAAAGTCATCATTGACCATCATACATAAACTTTCATCTTCTCCCTATATTCATTACCATACACCAACAACCACCCAATAACCTCCAACCATAGACCATCGTTCTCCTTAACAAACCACATAATAACCTTCAACCATAGACAATCATCCTCCCTCATAAATCACCAAATCAATCTCTACCTAAGACCACTAGCATCCCAGCTGAACCAGTGTAACCTACACATTCACAATCATCAACTCCAACCAAACTCAATCTCCCATCAACACTACCAAACCAACCTATCAAACCGTACCTTAAAAACAATTATTTTCATCAACCAATATCCACCAGCTTCTCACGAAACATATTTAATCAAACCTTTTATCCTCTAATTGAATGATATAAACCCATCTCTATCTCTCTCTCTAAGTCACCACCTTTTTAAGAGAAAAAAAACCATATAGCCTTTTCTTTATCTTGTCGTTGTCCTCTCGCCTATAATGGGACAAACCATAAACACCACCATTAAGTCATTTCTTTATTGATCCAGCGTTGCCAGCAGCTTAGTTCTCAACTCCTTTTGCCATGGTCCAACAACAACCCACCTTCATTGTTTTCCACTTCAACTTAACACTAACAGGCCCATCAACAACCTCCACCCAAAAACTCACACCAATCCACCATATAATCAACCTAAAATTGAGTCTAAACCCAATCATTTGGTAACCATGTTTAGTCTTGAAAACACAGTAGCTTCACCAACTATTAAAAGAGAAATAAGGGCAAATGATTTTTTTTGTAGGTTTATTTAGATGGCACGTGCAAAACATATGCACGTTCCGGTCCAGAAAGTCAATAAGACAGCACATGAGACAAACGTGTGTCGTGTAGCCCAATCAAGTTCTCTAGTATTTTCTCACATGTTTTTACCATAATTTCAAATCAATTCATATTGATCATTTGGATAGCCTATTTATTTTTGTGTTTTAAAAATGTTTTTTACAAAATTTAAATTTTTTGGTTTTAAATTAATATATTTTTTATGTTTCCAGATCATTTTAATTACTGATATTAAAAATAATTTCATTTGGATAGCCTATTTATTTTTGTGTTTTAAAAATGTTTTTAACAAAATTAATTTTTTTAAAATTAATATATTTTTGATGTTTTCAGATCATTTTAATTACTGATATTAAAAATAATTTTAAAAAATAAAAAAAATATTATTTTGATACATTATCTAACAAAAAACATTTTAAAAAGCAATTGCTATCACACTTCTAAATACTCTTTTAATATTGGTTAATTTATGAATGTTATATTTTCCTATGTTATAAGCAATTTGTAACATTTGGTTAATTTTCCATGGGTGGATGAGTTTATTTGCATTGCTATACATTTTGTGTTTTGTATGAAGGTGAGACCAAATATTTACAATAATAGTATTCTAAAGAAAACAACAATAAATTTTAAATTTTAAAATTAAAAAAGATAAAAAAATATTTATTATAAGTGTGAATTTATGTAATATAATAATTAGTACCGAGTCAACATGATCCCATCAAGCCTTATTGAGTAAGAGTGGTGTCCTTATAATCCGTTTTAGAACTAATCAAGTTAAATGGGTGAAAGCCTAATTCAATGTTAACCATCTATATAGGTCCAAAACTTATTTTAGAAACAATCAATTCGAGAAGCCTTCTTTTTTAAGGGGTTGATGTCAAAATTATTGTGAATAACCTAATCAACAAGTTTTATTTTTTTAGAGATCGATTTTCTATTTTTCAAAAGCAATTTAATCAATGAGTCTTCTGTTTTAAGGGTTAGACATTGTATTTTTTACAAATACATAAAACAAATTGCAAATAAAAGCTTAAAAATATAATCAAGATAATTATTGGCAATAAATAAATAGATATAGATAAAAAACACATAGTAAAGATAACATTTCATAAAAAATGATGTGGTAAGAATAACATTATTATTCTCTTAAACATAACCAACTTTTTACCCGAACTCCAAAACCAGTGCTAAACTTTAGAAATCCTAGTTTTTTTTTTAATCATTAGGTGGCTACTTTAATTTTCCATATATTTTCCCATTATAATTTTAAAGAGCCCATTTTATGTCCGAGTGTGACAAGGTTTACGTGATATCAAGAAAGAAAAAGTTTAATTTGTTTTAGTATTTAATAAAGTCTCCTTATCTAGTACCTATATCTATATAGAATTAATGTTTACATGTTTAAATAAAATTCAAAATCTATATCATTATATAAAAGGTTGTAAAGTTATTATGAACTATGGTCTACATATGTAATTTCAATATATATATATATATATTTCACTTGAAGGTTTTCATTACCTTCTTTGCAATTTTTTTTTCTTTCACTTTAATTTTTGTAATATTTTTCTCTCATTATTCATAGATGTCTCATTTTCCTTTTACTCTATGTCACCATCAAATCACATAAAATCACCTTTTCTTAGGGTTTAAAATCGGATCCCCACACTCTACTTAATTTTGCAATGCGACATGCCTTTTTATAGAATTAA
>Ga0325403_1005358_pt1 | contig 12085 bp, 8 predicted proteins | sample PopdelMetagenome_19_FD_205665 | JGI IMG/M metagenome (GOLD analysis project Ga0325403, IMG submission 205665) | Populus deltoides microbial communities from Bellville, Georgia, United States - Xylem-PdKOR-R4 | ecosystem: Host-associated > Plants > Phyllosphere > Stem > Wood/Secondary xylem...
CCCACCATATTGGCAATGGGCAATTATTCTTGTCACGCTAGTGGCACAAAATTAGTGCCACAAATCATTTCTCACGCGAAATATTGAACAGGAAAATATGAGACTAGAGTCTGGGAACTCATGCCTCACCATATGCAGCTAAATAAGAAAACCCAAGTTCGAATTTAGGTTTGAGATTTGAAAAAGATTGCTGTTTTTGTCTTTTTAACTAAAGTAATAACAGTAATGAAGGGCTTAATTATGAATTTTCATCAACAAACCATGACCACTCGGAGCGAAATACTTGCAGCAGTGACCAAAAAACTACAGAACAGGCTCAAAGAGGGTGGCAAATCCATCATACAATTTGGATGGATCAGAACCTATACCTATTTTATATCTTTACAGTGCGCGGTTTCTTTGATACATTCCTTTTCTATGCTCAAAAGGATGCAAAATCAGAGCCAAAACTCATATGTTCATTACAGTATTTAGCAGAATCAGAAACTATCCTGTAAAAGTTTCCCGTGCTAGAGTGGCATTCCCTAAATATTGCATTAGCCAGCGCCTTGAGTTGGCCACACGGTTTCAACTCACCATCTTGAAGGGGTAGAATGACCCAACCCATGAAAATAACAACCTGATCATTCCTGAAATCTTAAGCAGAACACCAGCATTATCGCCAGTCTCCTTGTGCATTGCATCAAACCTTTCTGCATCTGCTAGTCTTGCCTTAAGAGCCTGGTTCTCACTCTTAAGCTGCAAAGTAATATTACTGCACTTAGAGGGTGTATGATGACTACCTGGACTTGAACCAAATTCCTTCAACATAATAATGGTCAATTCTGAGTACTCCAAAGTGCAGTCATGAGCTGCTTTCAGGGACAAAAATGGTAAAGTTGCTTGATGTCGAAGTGAGAAATAAATCACATGATACACGAATTAAACAACTGTTCTTTCTTCATTTTCACCTTGATTTCGAAAATGTTGTTTAGGCAGCCAGAAAGCAGAGGAAAAAGTGCTGACCAGTCATTGTCTTCTACTGCCTGCTGTAATGAGGAAATTGTTTGCAAAGTAACATCTTGATAGCCTGATTCCAGCTCTTCTACTGAAGTAAGGTCAAAGATTAATCCCTCCAGTATGAATACCTCCTCAAGTAACTTCACATCTTCATCATCCAGTCTCTCCCTTAACAACAAATGGAAACTATCGTAGTTCCAAAATTTAAAATCGTTCGTGTTAAAGTGTCACGGCTTAATTCTCAAGTTATTTAGAATTTTGTCATGTCGCAATTTACTTCTCACCTTATTTAGAATTCGGTCACATGACTCATCTTTAGTTGGGGTGATTTCTCCATGTTTTTCGGCATGTTTATCTTCTCTGCAGCCGACTTTAGATGATGCCTTTATATGCTTTGCCCTGCCAACAATGTAAAATCCAAAATGAAATCAAGAGATGGAAGCACCTCAAAAGGATGCAGGGACCTAGCACAGACATAAATAGATCATTCAGTAATTATTGCATATATAGTTGCCAAAGTGGTTATCATTTAAACTAATTAATGGCATCGTTGTTCTTTCAGACAACAAGAATTTTCTAATCTAGGTGCTCATAACTTTTTTTCTTCTATACACCTCTTCTGATTTCATCATTTTCCATATGGTGGACTTTGGACTTTCATACCTTGTACCAAATCGAAGTGTAGACATTGTTTCCGATGTATTTGAAGGGCTTGGTGAGAAACAACACAGAAATGCAGTCCTGGAGTTCCCAGCCTATACGATGAGACTCAGAAGTCAATACAAATATGAGATACTTTATTGTAAGATGGATTCAGCGTCGAGAAACTAACAAGAGCATCTTGTAGAATCCGGGTAAGTTTTGAATCACCGAAAGGAATATGGCTTGATTTGGTAGCTGGACCACTTGTCAGAGAATTTATTACATTTCCTAGAGCTGATATGGATTTGTTGATATATAGTCTTGGCTTCTTCAAGAACTTTTCCTTCGGCTCCAGTTTTCTCGACCTTTTCAGACCCCGCCAAGTCCACAGGAATTACTTTCCCAGTTTTCACCCTGCCAACAGTAATGAAATCTTAAAAGACTTTCACTTTAAGCATTGATCATACATATGAAAAAAGGTAATACCTCTTATCTGTAGTCGACTCTAGCTGAATAGTCAATATATAAATACAATGACTTCAACTGCTGGCCACGTTCATTTCTGTCTACGTTAAGTGTCCCAAAAGAATCAGAAGAATTGTTGCCACTATATTCACCAAGAAAAGATAGGCAAATGGAGTGCAGTTATTGGATTCTTTTATAAGTGAAGCATAAGCAAGAAATGGTAAATTCAAATATAGGCAAAAGAAAAGGAAAAGGATGAGTCTCTCCAACTGCTCTATTAACTATCCCACTCTGAGATTTCAAGCTGTTGATCAGAAGCTGTACTATTTACTGGAGTATGAAGATAGAGTAATCAAGCAACTGTGTCTTACAGATAGGCTTAGCAAAGCTTCTTCCGGGTCTGATATCCAGGAAAGGAAACTTAAAATGAAGTTGCAAGTAAGTATACACACAAATTTCTTGCTATGCAAGTAAAGATAAGGCAAAAGTGAAATTTACTTAAAAACATAAACAACAGAGCGAGGACAAGGAAATTAATCTTACCTCTGTAACTCCTGATAGCAATATTTCTTGCACTTTGCTCTCCTTGATCTGTATGTTGTCCTTTGTTAAACCAAGAAGGACAGTAACTTTCAGCAGTCAAGATGCATGCATTAATCTTGGAAACCTGTGCAGAAATTAAATTTTCTATTGTATGATAGGGAATGAGCAACCCAAGATATGTAAAAGGGAATCATAATTCTGAGCAAGACTTTCTCCATGTAGATCTCTACCTAGGGGAGTCATAAAAACACGCAGAATCTATTCAGTGTGAGTGTTTATCATACCGATGCAAACAACTGTCTCATGTAACAGGGTATTGTGAGTGTTTATCATCCCTACTTTGAAATGTTAAACGTTCCTATTCATGAGGTTTCTGATCCATGTAGGCATGCCTTCCAGATTAAATTTACCAGAGCTTCACAGTACCTCCATGCTATGTCTTCGCAGCTCCAGTCTGTTAATAAAATGCAAGAAAAACTCCATAAGTTCACGGCACAATAATAAATACAACAGAAATCTAGCACAATGATTATGACAAACAATGTAATGTTATCGGAAACCCTGCCCTACCAATACGTATAGAATTACATCTGCCTCTTTTTCATCAATCATAAAAATCTTATATGTTTCAAGTAACTTCGAATGGAAAATAGCAATCAACTAGCCACTTAAATTGATTTTAAAAGATGGAGATGGTCAAAGTCTTCTACACCAATATTTTCCAGCACATTGAAATGATGTTTGAAGCACCAAGCCTAGATCATTGCCATCAGCATGCTCATGAGCATAATCACCTCTCAGTACAGCTCAACTCAAATCAATTGAATACACAAAAACCACGTTAATGCATAGAAAATCCTATACACAAAACCACATTTCTGGCAATCTGTTTGGTTTCCGGGAAAACAACGGGAAATTGAAGAAAATCTGAAATGATTCGATCTTTTTGAGAAATGAAACTCGCGTTTCCGTCTCTACCTAAAATCTCGATTTATGTTTTCGTGTGAACAATGACTTGAAAGTTTTTAAGATTCAAAAAAGGAAATTTTCCTGCGGTTTCTAGGGAACCCAAGGGATCGAGAGGAGATTAAATAAGAAAAATACGGAGATTGGAATGATAGGCTTGCGTGAAATCATCCAACTTTCAAAGTTCATGGATAGCAGCAAGTCCTTGTAGAGCTTATCTTGATGTGATCCTATAGGGGCACAGAGCACTCCCTCCTCTTTGCATATATATGTCTATTTGCGTGTGTCAGTCTATATGCATACAGATGTTACCTTTTTCCCAGAGAAACTCTAGTAATTGCATTTATGAAGATTATAAACAGAACTCCCCACCCCCTCCTTCTGCATGTGTGTAAACCATGTCTAAGAAACACAGGTGTTGCCTATATTTGTCAGAGTCTGTACTTTCTTTTCCAGACATATATATTCTCCAGCAAGTCATGTTTAATTTGAGGTAACTTGTTTAATACAAGTTTCTCATACCTGAATCATGGAATGTGGTTAACGTTAGTGTATTCATACATATCTGATCTTGTTGTGGTGGTTGCTGTTGCATTATACCCTTGCCATATGAGCTGACAGTTTGATTAATGGTTTGGCACAGACATTACATTTATCGGGTATTTTTCTTACTCTGGCCTCCCTTCAATGTTTGGTATCACAAAGTGCCACTATTTTTGCCTCAGATGTTTTCTTTCCTCCTTTGTAATGGGCGACAAAAGTAATTTTCTTTTGTCTTATTGAATTTCGGGCTTTGCCCAGAACTGAGTGCAGGTTGGTTCTGGTGTAGGCCTGGTTGGAATTTGTCTTTCTCAGGTAAAAGCTTCCCAGGTATATATGTAGTTTCAATCTCATCTCACGTCAACTATTTTAGAGAAGTACGCTTCTATTATTGGTGTCATTCAATAAATTACATTCTATCTCAATGATTCCACCATAAATGTAGATTTGGAAGAACATGTTTGGAAGTTTATGGTTACTAATCGCTTCCAAAAAGAAACGTTAGAAATATGAAATGCACTTATTGTAGTTAGTTTATGCTCATCGTCACGTCTCATGGTCCTAACAACGCAATCAATGCGGCACATCCTTAGGTGTATAATACTCAACTCATTCTGTACACTGAGAAAATTGGTTTCTTGTTGATAGATTCCTGTCGTCCCTTCTTCTGGTTAATAATGATTGTAGTGGACTTAAATATTATGCATCGACGGTGGCAGGTGCGTGAAGTCCTGGTGTTGCTGATTCTTGTCTGTTCTGGGCAATTCAATCGCAATGTGTGCATTTGATCCAGGTTATATTAAGTGATGGTGGCCTGTCAACTTTAGCTAACATGAAACTTAATGTGGAGTTAAACCAGTTGAGTGCTGAAACTGATGTGCCAGAAAGATCTGGTGAAGATCCGAATATGGTACGTTCCAGGTGAAGTTGTATTTCCGTCACCATCTTTCTCTCTAGTCATTACTATTTTAATTGTTTTATTTGTAGTTTTTCCTGTCAACGTAAAAAGTATTGAATTCTGTAGTCATAAAACAATGAAATAGCTGCTGGAATTCAACATCAATGTCTAAAACAGAAGCGGCCAGATTCCAAAGACTCTCATTCTTGCTTCTACTTTGTTGATAGTTTCTTACACGAGCAACCAGCAGGCAGCCACTGTCTCTATGACAACTCTGTATTTCTAACCTTGATTAGGAAAAACTGATTTATTCATTCTTTTCTAAAATAGTTTATTTGATTTGTAGCTAAGCATGCATGAGTAAAATAGCTGGTTTTGACCTCTGCTTGTAGATCCCATCAATTTGTTTTTGATGATTAGGGTCCACAGTCAGAATTAGATAATGAAAGGAAACTACATGTACCTGGGACAACATAATTGTGATCATTTTTTTTTTTAAGAGAACCATTTATTTGCTGGAATTTTTTTTTAAAAAAATTAATTATTTTTTAATGTTTAATAATATCATAAAAAATAAATTAAAAAACACTTTCTAGTGTTTGGTTAAGTTATGGAAAATGAACCGAAAAATAAATTGTTAATATTTTTTTCAAGTTTATTATAATAATAAGGAACAAATCTTACAAATTAAAAGGTTGAATGAGAATAAAATTGAAAAAAATATCTAATTTCATAAATTATCCCAAATAACATAAATCAAAATCAAAATAATTGAGATAAAATCTAATAGATAAAAATTTTGAATGATGATGAAATTTTTAAAAAAAATTATAATTTCATAAATTATTTCAAATAAAATAAATAATAATAAAAAGAATGAGGACCAAATCTAATAGATAAAATATTTCATTTAATGATAACAGAAAAACAAATAACAATCATAAAAATAAAGATCAAAATTGATATACAAATCAAATTAAATCTAATCCTAAAAGCTGAAATTTTAAAAAAAATCAAAATAAAATATATAACAATCGAAAGTTTGAGAATCGAATTTGATATAATCAGCGAATAACATAATATTTCTAAATTTTTCACAACTTTTAAAAAGTGTTTTTCACCCAAAATAAAATGAAAATACTTTCGTGAAAATCAATATTGACTTAAAAGTGTTTTTCATTAACTAACTTTTCTAATAACAAATGAATAAAAAAAAAATTAAATTTTTTTTAAAAAAACTACTTTTATATATATATATATATATAAATAAGAGCATTGTGACCCATGTCCTTATAAAAGTGGTTGAACTTTTTCGGTTTATATTTTTTGACATCTCCCCTTTTCAATGTGGATGTTGCATAATTTTTATTTTTTATTTTAATGATTGTAAACACCTCAATTCGAGTGGCGTTTAGAGGAGTGGGTTTAGCAATTTAATACTAATATATTAAAATGATTTAAAAATCTAAAAAGATTTAATTTTAAATAAAAATAGCAGCCGAAACAAACACAACCTTATAAACTAACTATTTGTGATTGAAAATGAATATTTCAAGACCAGACCATACTATGCCTTCATGTGAATCGAAGTCACTAGAAAAAGGTATACAATTATTTGTGTCAATTCAATGATTATATGTAGAATTATGTATATTAATGTCCTGTTTATTTTTATATTTTTAAAATATTTTTAAAATATTAAAATTATTTTATTATTTTATCTACTTAAAATTAATATTTTCATCAAAAATTACTTTAAAAAAATTATTTTAATACATTTTTAAATTAAAAAAAAAACATCCATTAACAACTAACCACAACTATATTCTTAAAATTTTTTATTTTGAGCCGCTATCATGACCGTCGAACTAAACGACCTTTTCCCTCTTCAGAACGGCAGCTCCAGCTCCCATTCATTTTTAACCCTCACATCCTGACGATAGACATGACGTTCATTCATTTTTTTTTCCTTGTTTTGCATATTCGTGGCTCACATTCTCACTCACTTTCCACATTTATTCTGGCTACTCGGTGTACTCTTTATACCCTGTAGGTATTATTGAGCTTGAAGGAGAGAAAGAGAAGATGTCTCTAGAGAGCAGTAGCAGGGATAAGAGATGGGGTCTCCAAGGAATGACAGCCCTTGTCACCGGTGGAACCAAAGGGCTCGGGTAATTAGATCTCCTTCATGTTTATTTTAGTTCCACTGTCTTAATTTCATACAGAAGCCTAAACCTGTTAATTTTACTGGAAGATGATACACTGTTCATAAATCTTTACATTGTTTCTCTGCATTAAGGTAACCAAATTTCTTACGTTTGCAAATAAGTTCGGAAATAGACTAAAACTTTAACGATACACTGTTCTCTGCATTAAGCCTAAACCTGTTAATTTTACTGGAAGATGATACACTGTTCATAATTTTACTATCTATAGTTTTTTCTTCTTCATTCTTTTCCTTTTTGAGATCTAGATTTAATGATATTCTGGTCCCTTATTTTATAAACTGCTTGTCGATCCGTTAGTATCTCCCTCCAATTTCCCTATAAATGTTTGTTAGAGTTAAAATTGGGAGCTTAAGAATTATATTTGCCTCTTGCTGAGTGGTTAAGATTTTGGACAAGTTGATTGCTTACCGTTGGCTACGAAGAGACCAACACTATCCGAAATTCAAATAATAGTTTAGAGCTCGAAAAACCTTAGTTCTTTATCTTTCAATGCACGCTGCATCAAGAATTAAAGTCGTTAATGCCAAAGACTGTTTGCTGATGCATTTTGATCAGTTGTGCTATTGTGGAAGAGTTAGCAGCGCTAGGGGCAATTGTTCATACATGTGCGAGGAACCAAGACCAGCTCAATGAACGCGTTAGGGAATGGAAGGAGAAGGGTTTCAAAGTTACTGGTTCAGTCTGTGATGTATCCTCTAATGCTGAAAGAGAGAAGCTGATGAAGGAGGTTTCCTCTCTGTTTGGTGGGAAGCTTAATATCCTTGTAAGTGAAATTTCACTATGTGTCTTTCTTATTGCTTAACACATTCACAGTACTTGAAGAAGGGCTTGGTAATATTAAGAGGGTAGCTCTACAGTGCCTTTGGTGTAAGACATTAGGCATTGTCTTTGGATGGGAAAAGACTCAGAGTACAACGACTGATAATTGCTGCAGTGATCCTAAGAAAGTTTCAAGGACAGTGAAAATGAGAACAGTTACTGTTGTTATCGTTGTTGTTCCCCATTCTAAAACCTCACACAAACCAATATATATATATATATATATATATATATATATATATATATATGTTAGTGAGAAGAATATAACAAAACACCTAGGAAATTGTCCAAGAAGACTGGTTGAGAAAAATCAAAATATACAGGATTAGAAAATTTAACAGTGTATCTTCGACTGATGAAGGTTCTATTAGCAAAAAAAAATTCAATTGAAGGAGGAAAATTCAAAATTTGATGTTTAAGGACTCAATTGAAATTTTTCAAGGTTTAATTGAATTTATTGAGGGTTTAATTGTAAGAAAAATTGATTTTTGAAGTCAATTTAGGCTTTGATTGGAAGAAATTAAAGTTTAAAGGTCGAATTGAAATTTTTAAGAGTTAATTTAGTCAAATTAGGGGCTTAATTGCATAAATATTGAAGTTTGATGAGCAATTAAGGACTTAATTGAAGCAATCCAAATTAAGGATTAAATTGAAAAAGACGCGTAAATGTTTGTGAGAGGCAAAATTTTTTCAAAGAAAAGCCAATAAAGAGTAGTTGTTGAAGGTATACATTGTTGATCCAAAAGTAGGTCCTTTATGGCCTGCTTTTGTTGTTTTTTATTTTTTTTATTCTATATTTATGTTTACAAACATAGAAAAGAGGTTTGGAATGTTTAATAAATAATATTGCATTCACCTCTTTGTTGCTGTGATTTTTTTTTATATGTTTTTTATACATTAAAATTGTTTTTTAAGTTTTTTTTTATAAACAATGTTGTTTTAGTTTTTGTTTAACTTAAGCTATGCATGTTAAAGCAATGATGTTTATCCTAGGTTTGTTGGGCTTGTTCATGCACAAAATGGATTTAAAAAATCAAATTTGAATCCATGTTGCTTGAACATATAGGTTGTTTTAAGTTGATAGTTTTTTTTTATTTGGTACCCCATACTTGATTTTGATGTTTTAATGTTTTTTTATATAGTTTTTTGGTTCAAACATATTTGTGTATGATATTTTGACTTGTTGGGATAAAAAGAAAAACATGTTTTAGAAGCCAAAAATGTCAATTTCTAGGTTTGGTAGAGGCGGCCTTGGCTAGGAATATTTCTGGGTTTTTTAAGCAGTGTTCTTCGTGTTCTTAGGAAAAACATTATCTTGGTCCTTATATTTGAACCAATTTTGGTCAATTTCTTTACACAGAGCTCTTTTTTATGCATGATTAATCAATAATCTAGTGTTTATTTACATCAATAATATAATTTTAACAGTTTTTAATTATAGGCTTTCCGTTTAGAACCGAAACCCATCTTGATAAAATTGTGATGTTTAAGTGATAATCAAAGTGAATAAATGCTATATTATTGTTCCTTGCATGATTTTCAACATGCATGATGCCTTTTTTCGACCAAATCTGGTTTGTTTTAGGTTCCATGTTGCTGAGTTTGTTTCAGTGTTCTTGATTGTTCTCGGGGTTCTTCATTATTTTGTTTTTGGTGTTTGATCTTTTTTTTTGTTTTTGGGTGTTCAATCTATTTTTTGGCTTTAGTTTTGTTTTTGGGTTGTTTTCAAATCAAACCAGGATTTTTTATTTGATTTATGGTGAAATTACAGATTTCAAGTCGACCCGATTGGGTTAATTCGGTCGGGTCAGGTAAAAAAAAATTGAGTCAAAGAGTTTAATACCCTGTTTGGTTTGCCATAATGTTTTTTAAAGGGTTTTTAGTCTTAAGAATGTGTTTGGCAAACACCTCTTAAGTCTATTTTTGATAATTTTATAACAAAGAAAAATGTGTTCTTGTTGACCAAAACCTACAAAAATAAAATATATATATATATATATATATATATATATTTTTTTTTTTTCTTGAAAATGGCTAAAAATCCTAAATTTATGTAAGCATCTTTTAAAAAAAATCTAAAATTCTTTGACATGTTTTTTTTTTTAATATTGTTTGGATTTTACAACAAGTTTGTAAAATTTCAAAGCAATATTTTGAGACGTATTTCTGATATTAAAATAAAAAAAATATTTCTTTTAATATATATGATTATGAACTTATACACAAGACATATTAATGATATTAAATATAAAGATAATTTATGTTTTTAATATTGGTATTAGAACGATTAGGTTTTTAATCTGATAAGATAAGGACCTTCTTACCAAGAATAATTTTTCTTAAACTTTAGATAAATCAACGGTTAGAAAACACAATATTTTTTTAATTTATATTAGACAAAGAAACAATGCAACTTACTTCAGGTAATGCGTACTAGGGGTGTTAATAATTTTTTTTTTTTACACAATCAATCCTCTTACTCAAATTCTAGGATCAGTTAAGGTTCCTAGTGATCAAAATATTAATTGACAACTTGTATTTCTTTTTTTTATTATTATTGAGAAAGGACAAGGATCCGCCCACATCATTCTCGATGATACCGATCCGGAAAGATGATCTCTGCAACACCACACACGTGCAATTATTATTATTATTATTGTTATTATAACTTGATTAATAAGCCTTAGTTGTTGTAACATAAATGCATATAACTTGATTGTGCACAAATAAGTAGTGTTCTATAAATTTTAATAAATAGCCTTTTAAAATCTTCCAAATCTCCAGGTAAACAATGCTGGGACAAACATATATAAAGCGACCTTAGATTACACAGCTGAGGATTTCACATCTCTCATGAACACAAACCTTCAATCTGCTTTCCATTTGTCCCAACTTGCACATCCCCTTTTGAAAGCTTCAGGGGCTGGAAAGATTGTCTTCATGTCTTCCATTACTAGTGTGGTATCTATGAACACCCAGTATCCTTTGTATTCAGCTTCTAAAGGTACTTAACTACTTCTCTAGACCTGTTTTCTCATTTTAATTTTCCTTCTGTTTCTATTGCAAAAGCTTGTTCTCTGAGGACCTGTCATGACATGAATACTGCAGGTGCAATGAACCAACTTACAAGGAATTTGGCGTGCGAATGGGCTAAGGACAATATAAGGGTTAACGCAGTTGCACCCTGGTTCATCCGAACTCCACTCACAGCACATGTACAACATTCTACAAACTCACGAGTTCTCTAATTAACGTTTGATCTCCTTTCTACATGTTTTTCCCATTCAATTCTCATTGCACAAGTCCAACAAACATAGGTGGATTGTTCTGAACTAACGCGAGACGCTCAGTTCTGCAATATGATTATCTTATCGAACAATTTTATTGCTTCAGTTCTGCAATAATCAGTCTTAGGAGCTAGGTGACTTAGATTAATGAACGTCAGCAACACATTTGTTATTATCAAGCTAGTTTTTCTGTGATAATGAGTTATCTAATGCTTTTCCTTAACCATTCAGAGTCTGGATGATGAGAGCATTGTGAAGGAGGTTTTCAATCGAACCCCCATGAGACGCGTTGGGGAACCAGGGGAGGTCTCTTCTGTTGTCGCATTTCTATGCTTGCCTGCACCAGGTTTCTTAACAGGACAAATCATATGCGTAGACGGAGGGATGTCAGTGAATGGCTTTTCCATGGGTTGAAAATCAGCTGCCTGCTCTGAGGCGTGAATTCATCTACTTGTAGGATTGAATAAGGCAGTCTTACTGCCCTTTGACGATGTTTTTAACCATCCTGCCAAATAAGAGGATTGTCTCAGCCTCTCAATGACTTGCAGCAAATTTAATATTATTTATTTGGGTGTTTTCCGTGCTCAATAAACTATATTTTCAATTAATATTGCTCTTTTTTGATGTTGTGAACTGTCCTGTCAAATCTTATCTTTGGATGAATGTAGTGAACTGCCATGTTAGATAAGAGGATTTTT
>Ga0325403_1005359_pt1 | contig 12083 bp, 8 predicted proteins | sample PopdelMetagenome_19_FD_205665 | JGI IMG/M metagenome (GOLD analysis project Ga0325403, IMG submission 205665) | Populus deltoides microbial communities from Bellville, Georgia, United States - Xylem-PdKOR-R4 | ecosystem: Host-associated > Plants > Phyllosphere > Stem > Wood/Secondary xylem...
GAAACATAATTTACGTCTTGTTAGAAACAAAGCTGCTTTGATACTGGCTAGCTGGGAACTTGCTGCTAATTAGCTCGCACCCCAGTCCCATGGGCATTGGCTTTCCACAAGAGATCAGGCTGCCTTTTGCTGTCCCAAAGGCACGTCTAGGCTCTAGCAAAACTCCCTTTCCTTAACCCAGTTCAATTTCAAAACGCGACTATGTAACTGCAGAACTTGCATACAAAACTTCAATCCTTCATGAAATGCCAATGGAATCCAGAGGGTTGTAGAGTAGATTAATCAAGTCTGGTTCGTGCATGCTGATAGTCTATTGAATTGTTACTGCCCCTCCCATTCTAACTTCTGATGTTATTAGGTTAAGGTACAGCTCACAAGATGCCAATTTTCTTTTTAGCTTTTGAGTTTTGATAACAGTGAGTTACTCTGGTATCTTTTTTTGTCGTCATGCTTTGTGTCATGGATCATTCAAGTTTTGGAGTTCCAATTTCTTTCGTATCCTAGTTCTTGTCTAGTAATATGATAACAGCTTGTACACTTTCTGTTGATTAGCCATGTAAGGATCGATCTGTGCATATTTTCAAGTCAAGGACAGGCTTGGAGCTGTTTGGAAACTATGGTTTCTGCCTGAAGTTTATTTATCTCGATATTGTTATGATCCTTCAAGCTAATTTCATTCGATTGTAGGTAATATAGGCAAGTCATAATCATATATTTCAATTGATTTAACATCACAAAACTTAGTATACTATGTGTGAACGGATGAGAAGGATTCAGGGTCTTGGATGACAAAAGTTGTTATAGTTTATTGACTTGATGAGTTATAAAATTGGTAATCAACCTCTGAGTTGGTCAGCAGACCTGGAAGATTGGACTTGGCAATGCTGAGCATATCCAGTAGGGTATAGTTATATTTCCAATTGGAGGGAGATATTCAACTGAAATATTTACTGCTAAAGAAAAGGTGAAAGATTATGATGTATTTGGATTTGGAGGAAGAGAATAGACTTGTTTTATATATTTTAACTAGTTGATACTATAAACTATAAACTACTAATGTAAAGATGCTTGTCTGATTGGTTTGGTGGATTCGGATTCTACCTTATCTTGTAATAATGATTGGATTCCTACCCATGTGTATTTGCAAAAATCATATCTTGGCAAAAACTCAAATTGTGCGTGGTATTCACATGGGACATAAAAAGAAATTTTCTCCCAGGTTTTATAGCGACGGGAACTGTTCCATTACTATGTACATATTCCCGTGATTACCTAAGAAATTCGTGACAGCATCGATGAACCGGTGCTCTGAATTTTTGATGAGTTTGTTAACGTATCATTTAAGAATCCAAACGGGTGGAAATGGACCCTTCATTTTTTTCCCCTCCTTTTTCCTACTTTTGTTTTTGAAGCTGTACTTCCTTTTTAAACTGCTTTTTATTTTAGTATAAAAAACATATTAATGATTTTAATATATTTTCAATTGATTTGAAAATAATCATGTATTGCATTATCAAACACACACTTCGGTTGCAAGAATAGCAACGAGCTACAATCCCATTAGCAGTTGTTAAAAAAAAATACCTCAAAGAAAACGGTAGAAGAAAACTTGAGGCTACCTAAATTTACATTATTTTTTCGAATAAATACTAATTTACATGCCTACGATGCGTTGCAAATCATATCAAGATTTTTCTTAGACATGATAAAAAATATCTAAGTTATAGATAACCATTTGATATTATTATTAAACCCAGCATAACGATTCATTATTAAGACCTCCTGACCCAACTCCTTTCCTAGCCTAGGAGTTGCTACCCATTTTATAATAAAATAAAAAATAATAAAATAAATGTAAGAAAATATACCTGAAATAAGTCTAAAAAGGAATGCCTAAACCCAATGATAGAAAACCAAAAAGCCAAGTGAAGTTGGTAGGCCAAAATGCCAATCCAAGGTTTTAACTGACAAAGCCCATTAGTAAAAATGTTTTTTTTTAGGTGTTTAAAGAGTCAATTGGAATTTTAAAATGTTTAATTAATTAATTAAAGGTTTAATGGCAAGGAAAATCAACTTTTGGAAGACAATTTCGATGTCAATTGAAACAATTAAAGTTTAAGGACTCATAGTCAAATCAGAGTTTTAATTGCATAACATTCAAAGTTTGGTGAGCAAATATGGACTTAATTGAACTTTTTGTGAACAAAGGAGCAACATGCAAAACACGTGTGACTTCAGCGACTGAAATTAAGAGAAATCAGGGGTCAAATTGAAAAATCAAAAGTTTAATGGTCATTTAAGGATCTAATTGAACAAATCAGAGACTAGTGATCAACTTGTAAAAGACGCTCAAAATTAGGGTGATAAATATAAGGATGATTATTTTCGGTTCGATTCAGTTTTTATAAAAAAAAGTAACCAAACCGATTTTTTTTAAACCGAAACCGGTTCAAACCAACTAGTTTTGATTCAGTTATTTTAGAACAAAAACCTGTTCAAACCAAACGGTTTCGGTTCGGTTTGGTTTTTTTGATTTCATGCTTATAAAACCAAAACCAAACCGAATCAGTTGATTTTTTAAAAATTCTAATCGGTTTAATCGGTTTTTTCATGGTTCGGTTTTTTCGGTTTTTTTTAATTTTCTCAGTTTAATCGGTTTTTCAGTTTTTTTGCTCACCCCTAGATAAGTAAATTTGACAAGGGCACAATTGCATGAAATTAGAATGAAAGAGGGAAATTAAAGGTAAAATATAATGAAATTAGAAGAATAAGGATCAAATTGAAAATTGACAAATCCTAAATAAAAAAACCCTAATCTATAGGAATTAGTTAAAACGGTGTCATTCAAGGTACTGTGCTTCTTTTTCAGTTTTTTGGCTGATTGAGGGAGCACTTTCAGGCGAATAAATGTGACGTTTCCGACCACCCCAAAGGCTGCAACCACCACTATTCAATTGAGAAACACCCCCTCTACAACCTCATGTATTTAAAATCAAACGTTTACATCCTATGTTCTCCATTGATCTCCACAACATCTTGGCCCTAGGCAGCCAACACCACAGTTTCAATCATTATGCTATTTGAGTGGGCACTTTCAAACATTTGAATGTGAAGCTACAGACCTCCAAATCAAGCAAGAATGGGTCTGATCGAAAGGCATTTACCCTTTCTACCAAGTCTAGGTGGTTTCAGGCAACGCTGGCATCGGAGTTGCTCCAGCAAAGCCATGAAAATGGCTAACCTAGTCAGCCTCGACATGAACTCATTTGCAAAAGTACGCTTAACTTTTTCATATGCTCCCACTTAGAAACCTCCAGAAGGTTTACATCAAGGGTTTAAAATCTTTCTCTTTAGATCTAAAGGCAGAAAAACACCTCACCTTAGTCCCCTAACTTCCTACAAAACCATTTAAACCCAAAACCATTGGCTCCATGGCAAAACCAGTTAGATTTTAGTTTGTTAGAACCCTAACAAACCCATCTAAAAGACTTAAATTTGTATATAAAAGAAGGGATCGAGGAACACTTAGAGGAGGAGAAAAATAGAGGAAAACAGAGGAGAAAAAGAGGAAAAAAGGCGAAAGGTAGGAAGAAAAAAACTTTTGCTAAAGGGCAAGTAACATGATCTAAAAGAACTTGGAGGCTTTAGTTCCGTCTAACAAGGTCTGAAGATAAAGGAGCAGAAGGGCAATATAAAAAAAATCAATCTAAATTTGAAGGTTTCTAAGTTAACAAGGTATGGACTTTCCAACCTTGAAGGTGGAGTCCATGAGGCTTGTTGGATTGATCTTTTTGTGTTGGATGCAAAGTTGTGAATATGTTGATATGTTTTTGATTGGTTTTTACATATTGCATTACATGCTTGATTGAATTTTATGGATGCCAAAAGTGGTAACAAAGAAGTAGGGACACTTTTTGTTAATGAAAGGGTAGCTCCTATTTCTGGGTAGTTGGTCTGGCCTTTTGAAGTGATAATGGTTAGATTTTGAAGCTCATTTTGTTAAATTTTTTTTTTGTTTTGAGTTGGTAGCTTTTGATATTGAAAATCAATGCACTTTTTAAGTTTTAGTGTTATTTTGTTATTTCTTTGGCCACAATCATATTCACCATCAATAATGTGGTCTATAGGGATAAGGAAGACACGTAGAGGCCAAAAGTGTAAACACCTAAAAAAAAAAAGGTAAAAGTAAAACGACCCCACCATCATTTGCTGATTTCTAAATCGACAGCGACACAGCTATTGTAAACCCCGAGAAATAAATGTTGTGTAAATCGCAAACTAAATAAATGAAAAATAAAAGTGAAGAAATTCATATACCGAATTAAATAAAACAGGAGTTTGGAAATTGTCAAATATAAATTTCCGAACAAAATATTTCGAGATATTATAAATTTAACCAGAAAATATTGAGGATTAGACTAAATTAAAGAAAATGAACTAAACTAAAAGTTGAGGAGTGAAATTATAAGAAATTTAAAGAGGTATAACTTCATTTTAAAATGAAATGTTGTGGAGAAAAAAAATAATACATTTAAAGAAAATATGGTGTAAGTGCAAATAAGAGAAAGTATGGGGTATAAATACCCCTCTCCTTTACCCATTCAAAACTGACAATAACAATTTAAAAGAGAGGGAGGGAGATTTGATTTTTGTTCTTGCCAAATCAAGAGAGAAACACCAAAATTCCAAGAACCCATCCAAGATTAAGGGTTTATAGGTAGAATAAACACTTATGGGCAAGGGATTAACAAGAAAAATTAAACAAGGAGAGAGGAGGGAGGGCCAGTTGCCATTAGAAAAAGGGGAGTAAAAAATTTTTGACTGGTTGAAGATCGAGAGCTTGATTCTTACCAGGTAAAAAGTTTTAAACATGGTCCTATAAGTCGTTTTAAATTCAATTGATGTGTAAAGGTTGAATTTTAGATTAGGGTTTTTAGACTTGAATTGGAGGAAATGTATTAATTGTTAAAATTAAGTTAATTCATGTGTTGTGTGTGATTGGGGGCATGAAATCACGATGATTTATCAAAGAAAGTGTATAGGTAATTAAGTAAGGGGTGGTCGGCCATATGAAGAAAAAAAGGGAGAATTATGGTTTTTTCTTATTGAGTATATTATAATAAGTTGTTTGTGAAGTGAATGTGTATATGTGAATTAAATGAAATTAGCATGAAAGGAATGAGGGAACTCTTAGTTCCTTAAGGTCATGCTTTCGGCTAATTATGCATCAAAAGGGGGGATGTTTAATTCGACATATTTAGCTTGATGATGTGTGTTTAATTGTGTCGAAATAAGGAAAGATACATGTTGAAATAATAGGGATTATATTTAGAAGAACATTGTTTGGAAAGTTAGTAAATCGATGAAAATATTCTATTTTGACGTTAAGAGGGAAGATTGTAATAAGTAGAGTAAATTGGCTCTTAAAAGGTATTTTGGCATCTTATATGGTATGTGATATGGCTAGGGGTTGAGATAAAAGAGGGAAAGTTGAATTGTGGATGTTGTGTGTGAATGGGAAGGTAGATTCATCTCCTGACTTTCGGAGAGAATTCAGGTTGGAAACTGAGGGAATTAGGATCAGGTTCCCCATATGAATTGTAGTATTGGATGTTGACTAAGGAAATTGGTCTTACACAATTCAGAGCTATAGAACTCTAGTTATGAGTCACTAGCCGAGATTGAGTCTTGACAGACCCTATACAACAATACGTTTGATTCTTTGACGAGTAATTTCGAGTATCTTGGAGGAAGAACTGGGTTCTCCTCCCTTCAGTGAATTTGTAGTCTCGTGTCTTAGCTTTCCAACGAGACCAACCTCACTTGAAATGGAGTTCTAAAACTTTGGATATAGTCAAACATCTAAGAAGAGATCGGAATACAACCTCTGCTGACAGATTCGAAAAGTTGCAAAAGTGACAATCAAGACGTGTTAAGGGTGAAAACAAAAATGGTGTCCTTTCCCTCCGGGAAACATGTGATATTACATCTTAGCTTCCAAGAGAAACGAACCATGTTTGAAATGGAAGTTGTAATGATAACTATGGTCAGACAAAGAATGACGATATTAATGGGAGAATTGAGAAAAAATATAAAATATAAAGAAATGAATAATTGAACGAAAGACATATATTGACTGTTAATAAGGTTATTATGAAATGTATTCTTGAATGAGGATAATTTATGAGATATCTTTATTATTACATGAGGGATCACAAGTGTAGTGCAATAGCAACAACATGGGAACACAAGTAGAACTTCTATTCCATATAGGTGATCCGCACCTATGCTTCTTTGTTAAATTTCATGATTATAAAATGTATATTAGCGAATGTTAAATATTATATGAAAGAATAAAAGTTTGCGTAATAATATTGTTATTTCGGATAGAATCCCGAATGTATATGTGTTTAAGGTGAATGGTCTTTCGTGTGAATTGTCAAGCGATGAAAATACTGCTGACATAGAAAATATGATATGTGCAATTTTATGAAATCTTGAATGGAAGTTGGAATTGGATGATGAAATAGTTTTAGTAGTTGAATGAAAAAGAGTTCCAATGGAACAAAAAAAGGGAGAAATAGATAGAATAAGAATACATGTCTACCTGATGCAACCATATTATTTGATAGTTTACCCATATTTACCTAGTGTTTTGCTTATGTTTTATACATAAAATGCCTTGATATTCTTCATTTTATATTTTGAAGGCATTTTTGGATGAAAGATTCAAAAAAAAAAAAAAAGTAAATTAGAGATAATTGGCAGATTTGACCTTCAAACAATGTTTTATGCAGAGCTTGAGCTCTGGAGGTCAAACCGAAGTGATTCCAGTGGCATTAGAAATCTAACATCCATACCTTTCTATACATATATGGCAAGAAAAAAAAAGAAAGCATATGGAAATCGCAACCTTCAAAGACAAATCTCGCATTCTGTTAATGTTGACCTTCATCCATTCTGACTTGAATATCTTAAGCTACAGAAGTCCATTTGATGCAAACTCAATGGTTTTGGATTCCTAAATCGAAGACCTATCACCATACCAACTTTTAGCAGAAAAAGAGCTCATATAAGAAAGATATAATTTTTCTAAGATGACATATGATTTCTGCCAATAGATATGATTTTTTTGAAGGAACAAGTCCAAAATACTTCTCAAAGCATCCAAACCAACATCCAAATCTTTATTTCAACAATTTAGCTCCTCTAAGTAAAAATTCAAAGCTTGAATATTTATACAAGACTATCTCTCTTTTTTTGGGAAAATAGTTATTGAAACACTTAAGTATAAATTGTTTACTTAAGAAAGGACTATTTTGTAGAAAAGAGATTAAGGTTTCCTAGGATATAAAAACAAAGAGAGAAATGAAAGAGAGGGTGGCCAACCAAGAGAAGAAAAACACCCCTTTCCTCGAAGAAACCAAAAATCATGCATACTTCTTTCTTTTTGATTAGTTGTCCAATAGACATGCAAGGCTAAACTCTTTTTCTTGGTTTTAAGGACACAAAACCTTCGGCTTTCAAGAACTATGAGATTTATTTTACCTTTTCTTTTTAGTTTATATAATGAATGAATATGTTTGTTCTCCTATGCTTATTTTCTATGATTGTTTATTTTAATTGCTAAAGCAGACTCTAAGTTATCATTGTGAACAATCTTTTACTAAGTTTGCTATCAAAACCGGAGTTGTGGTATCTAAACTTTTGAAGCAACTGAGTTTAATAATTGTGGTGGATCTACATTATTAATCTTAGGAAAAAAATTCGAACAAATCAAACATGAACTGCGGATAGTTATGTTGTCTAGATTAATCAATTTATCTAATTCTTAAGGCTGCTATAGAATTAAATTACTAATGCGGACATTGTGGTTGTTTGATGGTTAGGATTAGTTATACAGTGGATCTGTTAACTATTCAACATAAGAAAAGATAAATATTCGGAGTATAAATTGATTCCATGATCAGTTTGAATTTCTATAGGAGGATGTTTACTTGTGACCAAGGTTTGTTTTCTAGATAAATTTCAGTTTTCTTTGATTTAACATTGATTGTTTCTTTCTGTTTACTATAGTATAGCATAGATAACTTTACAACACCCTAGTTGAATATCATATAACATAAAAATCTAAACTAAACCTTTCTCGTGGGATCAACCCCTTACTTGCTCTATACTACCTTGTTTATTTAAGCTAGGTAATTAATTTGTGCGATCGCGACATCGCAACAAATTTTAGCTCCATTACCGAGGAAGTGATTTTTAGTTGATTCTTATGTTGTGATTGTTATTTATTTTGTTGAAAAAAAGAAGAAGAGAAACATATGTTTTTTGCTTGTAGCGGTATTGTACAGTACGATATTGGTACTGTTTAAAACCAATTTTTTGGTGGAATCTGGTCTCGTCCTTTTGTTTCCTGAAGGAAAACGATGTTTTGAACAGGACTGAAAGGCCATTAGCCCCACCCTATCATGTTGACTTTATAGTGTTATACCAATGCAAGCTTTTGAGCCTTCAACATTATATTCTTTGATTGTGCATTCTTTCAATGATATGTATCTCTAGAACTTGCTTCATATCTTGTTGAGATTACATTCGCATTACATATATACATGAAGATGATAAAGGCATTAGAAATTTTAACCACTTGAGCCAAAAAGCCAACCTAAAGCATATTATCCTTAGTGAGCCCTTTTGAGCTTGTTTATCTTTTCTTTGCTTTATCCATGTATAAGCCTTAACTTTTTATATGTTTTCCTTTTCCCTTGGCCAAGGATCAGTGGAGCATATACTTATGATATCTCATGGAATTATGGTTGGAAATTATGTGAAAAGAAAGAAGAAGTGATGCTTGATGAAAAGATGGGCAAAGTTGCCGAAGGTAAAAAAAAAAGAACAAAGAAAAATAAAAAAGTGTTCCTTTATGTTCTTAAGATTTTATGTTGAAAGAGCTTGAAATCGAAAGGAGTTAAGCATTGGTGATTAAAGATGAAAAATTTATGAGCTTTGATGGAATATCTTGTTTGAAGTATCATTTTTCAGAATGCTCTACTCTCTTTGATTTGAACCTTTCCTTTTACTTTCTTTTACCTCACCTTAACCTTAGTCCCATTACAACCGGAAAATAAGACATTTTGATTCATGTAGTACTTGTAATAAGTTGCTAATGGAGATGAGATTGAAAAGCAAGCTTATGGTAGAACATACTTTTTGATTGAATTTGAGAGATTTAAACACATAAATCCTAAACACATAAGTGTTTGAGAGTATATCAATGAGAGGACCTATTACTTTGGCATGACATAGATTTCATTTAAATCCCGACGATTAATTGATTTTTGAAGTTTGCATGTAAATAAATTCATAAAAATTTATACCCTTTATCCTTCTTGATTGTATTCTTGTTTATAATGCATATATTCTTGGATATTGATGGGAGATTAAGAGATTAGTCATAATTAACTTCAATTTGATTTTACCTATCCTTTCACGAGGATGAGCAAGAGCTAAGTGTGAGGGTATTTGATGCAACCATATTATTTGATAGTTTCACCCACATTTAACTAGTGTTTTGCCTATGTTTTATATATGAAATGTCTTGATATTCTTTATTTTATGTTTTGAAGGCACTTTTGGATGAAAGATGCAAAAAGGAGTAAATTGGAGGTAATTTGCAGATTTGACGTTCAATCGATGTTTTGTGCAGAGCGTGAGTTCTAGAAATCAAAATGAAGTGATTCCAGTGGCACTAAAAAGCTAACATCCATACCTTTCTGTAAATGTAATGCAAGAAAAATAAAAAGAGAAAGATCATGGAAATCACATCCTGCAAAGTCAAATCTCGCATTCTGCTAGTGTTGACCTTTGGCCATTCAAAATTTAATATCTAGAGCTACAGAAGTCTGATTGATGCAAACTTAATTTTCATGGATTCCTAATTCAAAGACCTATCCACGCTCCAAATATCAGCCAAAAAATATGTCATATGAGGGAGATATGAGTTTTCAAAGATGACAATTGAATTCTGCCAGCAAACAGGTTTCGTGAAGAAACAAGTCCAAACTACATTCCGAAGCATCTAAACCGACATCCAAGTTTTTATATCAGCAATTTAGCTCCTCTAAGTCAGAGCTGGAATATTTCATGCAAGGCTATTTTTGCTTTTAGGAAAAATAGTTATTAAAGTACTTAAATGTAAACTGCCAACTCAAGGAAGCACTATTTTGTAAAATAGAGACTAGGGTTTCTTAGCATATAAAAAGAAAGAGAGAAGGAGGCAACAACCAGCAGAAAAGAAGGAGAGCAGAAGGAGGCAGTAGCCAGTAGAGAATAAACATAAATTCTCTCCTCTATAAACCCAAAAATAATGCCCTTTTCATTCTTTAGAAGTAATTGTTCAATAGTTATGCAAGGCTAAGCTCTTTTCTTGGTTGCAAGGACACAACAAACCTTCGAATTTCAATAACCGTGAGATTTATTCTTCCTTTTATTTTCAGTTTATGTTATGAATGAGTATGATTGTTTTCCTATGCATATTTCCTATGATTGTTATTGATGATTGCTAGAGCGGACTCTAAGTTATTGTTGTGAACAATCTATTGCTAAGTTTAATATCAAAACCGGAGTTGTGATATATGAACTTGTGAAGCAACTAAGCTTGATAATTTTGGCGGAACTACGTTATTGAACTTAGGGAGAACATTTAAAGAAATTGACACAAGCTGCGGACAGCTTGTATGTTAATCTTGATGAAATTATCTAGTTCTTAAAGCTACCATTAAATTGAATCATTAGTGCGAACACTTTGATTGTTTGTTGGTTAGGATTAGTTATACAACAGATCCATTAATTAATCAACATTAAGAAAAGATAAAATTTTAGAACATAAACTGCAATTTTTGTTTCAAGGATCGGTTCTAATTTTCATTGGTGGATGTGTGCTTGCGACCAAGGTTTGTTTTCTTGATAAGTTTCGGTTTTAATTGATTTTGTTTGCTAGTTTAATTGGTGCTATAGTTTAGATAATCACAAACCAAATCCCCCCAATTACATAACGTACAACATAAAAATCTGACTTGAAACTTCCTTGTGAGATCGACCCCTTGCTTGCTCTATACTATCTTGTGTGTTATGTTTGAAGCTAGGGTAATTAATTTGTGCGACCGCGACATTGCAACAAAAGTTTGTAGCATATGCTTCTTACAAGGACATGCTATGGATATGTGCCCAACAATGCAAGAAGATTATATTGAACAAGCTAATGCAGTTGATGGAGCATTTAATGGACAACCTCAGCGTAAGTATAATCCCTTTTTCAACACATGCAATTTTGGATGGAAAGAACATCTCAACTTACGCTATGGGAACTGGCCTCAACAAGGCAATCAAGGCTAACAGTTCCATCCCCATGGATTTGAGTCAAGGTTGTTAAACTCGCGAGTTGAGTCACTTAAAAACTCGAAAATGAGTAAAATTGGGTTAAAATCGGGTGACATCACGAGTTTAGAACCGTTTTTATGATTTCAACAAAAAAAAAAAAAAAACATATACTGGCTTCCAGTCCTCCACATCAACATTAGTTACAAGTGCTACACAGTACACACCACATACAACATTACCCTAATCCTTTTCTCCCAGTCTCAGGCTCTTTATTTTTCAACAATTTACCAGCCACCATGAGATCGACGACTTCCTCTTCATCAACAGCACTCTCCTTTTTTTCCCGTCATCAACACTTCAACAACTTTCTCTTCAATCTTCACTCTTTATCAACAGTGCTTTCCTTTTTTTTCCCATCATCATCAACATCCTTTTTAGTCTTCACTGAATCACTATTCATTAACAGGTAATACTTAATTGCTTATATTGAATTTTTCTTGCTGGAAGGGGATTTTTAGCCCCGGTTGTTCTTTGTCCCATTCCTTGCTTTCTCCTTCTTTTCTCTTTACTTGAGTGCGGCACAAAGATGGTCACCAATCATCATAGACAATTACTTTTAATTACTTGAGTTTGATCCTTTGTTGAGTTTGTTCCAGTAATTTCACTTCTTTGCAAGTCTTTTCCTTTGTTAATCGTTCCAGCAA
>Ga0325403_1005360_pt1 | contig 12083 bp, 10 predicted proteins | sample PopdelMetagenome_19_FD_205665 | JGI IMG/M metagenome (GOLD analysis project Ga0325403, IMG submission 205665) | Populus deltoides microbial communities from Bellville, Georgia, United States - Xylem-PdKOR-R4 | ecosystem: Host-associated > Plants > Phyllosphere > Stem > Wood/Secondary xylem...
CAAAATGTTGTCATAATTTTTAGAAACATAACTCTACTTTTCAAATTTCTCCCAAAAGATTTCTCAAACAAAAAGCTCTCCAAAAAAGCTCATGTTTGATTGTACTTTCCAAATTATTTAAAAATACAATTCGTTCAAATGGCTTTCTTTTGTTCTCTATTTTTTATCGTTCTCAAGAAAAATCCTTTATGAAAACTTGTTTAATTTCTAATTTTCTCCTTAATATAAATACCTTTTAATTATAATATATATTTCTTATATTATACCTTTACTATATATCTTGAGTAAATTTAATAGAGCTGTGATTACAAAAGTAAAAGTATTATATAGCATTGGGATAATTATCAATGCCCCTTGTATAAAAACCTCTAATCCAGGAAGAAAAAAAAACTATCAATATGTTTTTTTATATCAATTTGTTTTTTCAAATCTCAACAATTACTTCACCACTCCATTGATGAAACTCATCAAGGCCACCATAACATATAAATTATAAAAGATAAGCAGCTCAAATAAATAATTAAAGATGGAGTACTTAAATAGAAATTTAATAAAAGAATAGGTATTTTATAGGCAGAGGACTATTTCTTGCCATGTTCTATGCATGCACCAAACAACAAGTGAAGTTATCTCCTCCAATCTTCTACAAGTACCCTATTAATCACTCCAACATTTTTCTGTTTACAGACTTAGATTAGACTTCTTGACAAAATCTATCTACTGTTAAACTCCCCATATTACCATGGTTTAAGGAGGTTTTGGTAATGGTAGTGTTTACCACACTCATGAATATCCATGTTATCTCTTTTAACTGCTGACCGAGCAGTCAGGGGGTTAATTAACTAGTCCTTGGGCTATCTAGAATTCATTGCAACAAGGCAACCACAAGTCAACAAGTCCATTTGTTGTAACGACACTGATTTTCACCAGCAAGGGAAACACAGCCTAAATTATAACAAATTAATGTCAATCTCACAGGAATGGAACTAAATAGATCTCCACCCCTAAGGCAACTAGGATTCTGAAAAACAGAAAATAAAAGCTCACGCATCTACATATAGAGCACATACATCTCAGAATCCTTTCCTATCCCATCACAGCAGATATCAGGTAGAAAGACTCCTCTAATGGACCCTGACTGTACACCAAAGAGAAGCTAAACCAAAGATTATATATTGTCCCAGCAGAAGTTGCCTGGGCGTGATAGTGATGCAAATATTCTGAAGTTTCACTCCATCCATATTGCACCAAATACTCGTGAACAATACATCTCTACTAATGTTTATAGGTAGAGAATGATATGATAGTAAAATCAGCAAACTGACCAGAACACCCAGAAAGTAAGTACAGAATACAGATGGACCCTTCACTGCATTCAAGTGCTTAAGGATTGCATCACCTGAGAAATGCATTTGCAAAGCCTTACAATCCTTGAAAAGCCGATTCTAAGATTATCAACAGCAGCTTTTACTTGAGCTGAGAGTGACTCGGGAAACAACTTGTGTGTTCCATTAGTAGAAGCTTGTAACTCATATGGAACGGCTGCTAATGGATAAACTCCACTGTTTCAAAAACCAAGTTATCAGACAACACAATCATTAAACATAGAGTAAATGCCTGGGTAAAGAGTAGCAAATATTGTTAAAAATGAAGACAGCATATGAAAGTAGTGATCTCAGGCCACAGGTCCAAGTTCCTCAAAGTGGTATATGATTTAGATTCATTTATTTTCCCAAATCTACAATTGCTGAAGTTAATGCTTAATTTGTTATGAAACTTTCTTTGTAGTAAAAAATAAATCCAATACAAGAAATGACAGATGCCCTTACCCTTTCACAACAAAACATTTTCATGGAAATGCCTAAAACAGGTTGGACTAAAATTTACACAACAATCAACTCAAATGATCTGCTTTTTTTTTTGGTAAATAATCTGATTTGCATTCTCAATCATGATGCATACTGTGAGACAAAGCTCAGCTCCTGGTTGGGATGTGAACTCTCATTTTGTTTCACTTCACTTAGTTGTCAATTCATTATCATTTTTATAGTTGATTGTGACTTTAACAGAATGAGCATGGACATCAACAACAACGCTCTCACAAAGATAATGGTTGCAATTATTATAAGGTTGATAAAATGATTAATTTTCTAAAAGCTGACATTCCTGTTACATGGAGGATGGACACATCCAAACGAGTGTATTCAGCAGATTAGCCAATAAGTCCTATGATGTCCCTATTGATGATAAGTAGTATCACATAAGAATCACATTACAAAACTACAATGATCATACCAACCAGAATCGTGTCAAATTATTGGGCTCACATAACATGCAGGTTTACTAGTAAATTATTTCTAGGAATAATACACACACATGATTAAAGTAAACAAGTGCATGCTAAAATTATAGCATCTTTATTTGATCTGGTATGATGGTAAAGCTTTCAAGCTGGGACTTCTTTTGAGTTTTGGGAGTAGGCAATTGATACAAAAATCAGAAGTGTAAGCCTCTATACAGACTAACCCCCTTAGGACCTACTTAAGATTGTATGCTAGACCAACACTGCGTAAATAGACCAACAAGGAGATGGGACATGCAGAAAGTAAACAGCTGAAAGTATTCTCCACTAAACATGTAGGAATGCAAAACTAGATAAAAAAAAATGTTTATTTTTACATACAGAATATTCTATATCTATTATCAATTATAATAATATAATTAAGCAAGTGCATTGAAGTTTGCAAGACCTTTTCCACGTATGAAAAAGGAATGAACAAGTAGGTTTACCGATTCAAACATGTCATGTCAAGAGTCACTACCACCTTCCAACCAGTGTTAAAATCAACGAAACAAAGCAGCAAATCAAGCTTTTCAACTGCAAAAAAAATAAAATAATAATAATATGTAATATACCATACCCAAGCAGAGCAGACTAAATGCACATGCTTCTATGGCATGTTCAAATGGCATAAACAATCAAGAAATCACACAGATGCAGGAGGTTCGATGAATCAACTGCATCAATTATTAAATAAATTTTACACAGATAAGATAATAGGAAACCAGGATGCATGTGTTGAATACGCAAACATTTCTATGATCACCTAGTCACCTTGTAAGGCAGCAGGATTAACAGAAAACAAAGAGTGCATCACTATGTAATGCATATTGATTTGCATGTTTCCATCCCAAGTATGGTGCCATTGATTACTGCACAGGCACAGCTCTATTGTCTTGTACCAATCATCAAGATTCAAAAGGCTTTACCCAGGTTCAAAATTAATCTTGTTCACGCGCAAACTGTAGTGACTGAAAGTCATTCGACACTCAGATTCAATATTGGTCCTATGAATGTAAACCATAACAACTCAATATTTGATTTTAGTGCTGCAATATGTAATGTAGACAACCTTCTTCTTAAGAATATAATTCATTTGGCCAGGTTATAGATCCCAAACCAACAAGTAAATGAAGACATAGGAGAGGGATTGGAGATGACCGGGGGGGGGGGGTTTATACCAGATGGAGAAGAAAAGGTTGTCTTAACCAGATTTCTGATTTCTATTTGTGCCTGCTGTACTTCCTCAGTCACATCTAGTAGATTGCGCAATAGTGAACTGGTAACCTGCATCACAACAATAATAGTTAAGGATTTAAAACATCAATTACTTGTAACTTGTAAGAATAACCCAGATGGGAAGCAAAGAAAATTAAACACAGAAAGTGCACATGGCATTCCTTTCAGCTGTAATTAGATTGGAAGTTTCTGTGTAAGCTAAAAGACATAATAGCATCCAAAGAGTCTCAATGCAGGATATAAAAGAATTGAATGCAAAATAATACCATGACGTACTTGTGTTTCTTGTGCCAGAATTTTGAAGCCTGCATACTTCTTAGTAGTCTCAGAATTTAGAGCATATGAAAATGCTACACAAGCATCCATATTAGGGAAGATCTAATGAACAAGAAACATATTAGGAATAAGTACTGAAAATTAATTGAACATATAGAATACAATTTGACTTGATTACCTTCATGATGGTTGTGTGATTCAATTGGTTTGCAATAGATATACTACGGGTGGGAACAGCATTTATTGTGAACCTGTTTTTCATAAAACAAAAGAACACACTCAAGTATATAAGCAGTTTATATCTCAACCACAGATTTTCAACCAGGAGAAAAGTTCCAGCAAAGAAGGAACCTTTGGCTGATGAAGCCATGGTAGTTGAGGACAAAATTTAGTTGACCGTTCCTGCTCCTCAGATCCTCAACTTCCCACAACTGAGGAAATAGATGACAGGATTTGTCTCTCAATGAAATAAGATATTTAAATTCAAGCAGTAACAAAGGTCATTACAATAGCTGAAAGACCTGCAAATCCTTGCGTATGAACCTGCAAGAGGTTCTCCTCTTCAGATGATCATTAACTAGTGCAATAGTCTCGCCACAGCTTTGCTCGCCTTTCATTTTGCAGTAACTATAGAAAGATTTAGTTAAACTCTTTATATTCCTATCTAAAGCTTCAGCTTCATGCCTCATTGTGATTACTTTCTCGTTGGAATCCTGCCAGACAATAACAGGAGCATCTCCTTCAGAAACTTGAAGTGAAGTTGATATGCAATCAGAATGGGTACAAATCAAGTCTATTGGGCAAGTTCAATTTGGATTTTTGGCCAATCACAATTTTTTATAATTTTTCCTCATGCACTTAACTAAAACATTAATTATAAGTCATTTCAGCCATGGATTTAAAAATTATGGAATATTCAAATAATTTTTCAATGTTTGCACTGCACTTCCATAATTCCGTCAATCCACTTTGTAATAAAATGAGTTTATAAAATTCTATTACTCTGCTAAGACTGACTGTTTTCTTTTTAATCAAATTGGACTATTTTCATGGGTCAGAGGGAGTACGAGCATCGATCCTATAAAATGGTATGCACTAACCATATAGCCTCAAAAGGGGACAAACCACTATGATGCGGTACAAGAAGAATAACTTTCAAGATATTTTTAATTTTTTTAATCCTGAGGTATTTCTATTATTTAGGAAGTATTCTTATAGTAATATTTGCAGTAATAGGAAGATTCTATTCCCTATTTAGTCAGTACTCTTCTAGGGCTTTTTTGTGTGCATATAAAGCATCATGCACTGTATCTGAAGGTGGTTCATGAATGATAATAAGATATCATCAGTTAAATGAAGACTTTGTGTGGTCACTTTGAGAGGTGGATCTTCCTCTTTGTTTATCTGCTCTTGTGGATTCAACAGCCATAATTCCTTCATGGATTTGAGGTTATATATCTTCTTTTCTAACTTATCCTATCCTACATCAATTTTGGCAGCAGAGCCATATTCGATCCCAACCCTGAAAGAACCATTGAGCAAAAAAGAAAAAAACCATCGCTGCAGTCCAAGCAACAAAAAACAAACACCTTCTGCTGCTGCAATTTCAAAATTTTAATGACCTTTGTTTGAAGGACATGATGCCACTGTTCAATGTATCTAATTCTATAGTGCTCTTGTTGTCCTTTTTTTTCCAATTAAGGCATTATAATTGAAGTTCTGGAAAACAAATCTTAGATAATAAAACAGAATAGGAAAAGGGCTGGGGGGTGGGGTGGGGGAAAGGTCATGGGTGACAGAAATTTGGAAGAGAGAACGCTAATCTTGAAAGTGGGCTGTATCACCTTATGGTTTAGATAAGAATGACATTTGAGAGGCTTATCTGACTCGACATACTCAAAACAGTATGCTTGGAAAGTTTTTGGCTCGATAACAAAATCAAAACTATGATATCATGGTGAATGGTATTGACAAAGAACAAGTTTGTCACGAGGAGCATCAAGAAGAAACATCAATCAAGTTGAAGAACAGATATATTATGCTGGAGAATGTAGGTTCCACCATTAAAGATGTATGTTGAAGAAGAGAAAGTTGTTTGATCAAATTGACTTCATTATTCCATGCAAGTTTAATGGTGCAGTGGTTGAAAAAAAAATGCCATTGCCATCATTGTTTACAAACATGTCCAAGGACTGTTAATCTCAAGTTCAAGGGTGTGTGCAACTTCAAGCTTTGGATAAAAGAATCAAACTTGTGGTACTTCTCAAACATTTTAAATTGGAGGATTGAGTTTTCTCCATCCAGATGAGAATGGTGCAGTACAACAAGAATAATTTTCAAAATATTTGCAATTTTATTAGTTGTGATATTTTTGTTAATTTGGAAGTTCTATTTTTGTAATACTTGCTATAATTAGGATCTTGTTATTATTCTTATGAACAATTTTCACCATCTGGTGACAACTGACGAGGAAAGTATTCAATGTTATCTAAGTTCTTAAAAGATCCAAAAACTGACATTTTAGGTCCCCAGAAAGCAGGTTGTTCCCATTAATTCCTCTGAAAGCTCTTCGTTCGTGTTATTAAGATATCATGAGAAATTTCCATAACATTATTTGAGCACCAAGTTTGAATCATTCTCATTTTCTTTTCTTCTTTTGGGTAATAACAGGTGCATACAGAAATGAAATAACAAAACAAAAGTGATAAATAGTGCACTTCATGGGCTGAAGGGCATATAGTGCACATAAATCAATGCATATCTTAAAATTGATTTTATACCTCTATTTTTCTGCCATTTTTATCCACGCATGAATTTTGAAGATTATCATCAACTTCACCAGGCACAGAAGGATGCCAGATACTGTTGGACTTCAAAATCTTTGATTCCTGAATTGCAGAGCTCAGTTGCTGTGCTCTTTTCTGCATGGAAGATACTAGGCAGGGGATTAAGGATATGGATACCTTAAGAATGGAAAACACAAAAGAGGAAACATACCAGCAGTTTCTCACGCTTGGCAGACATTAATTGTAGTCTTGCCCTTTCAAACACTAACTTGGAAAGCACCGACCTTGTTTCATCTATTCTGCAACAACATCGACTCAACATTGTAAGCAGTTATGCTAAACCATGCCATCCAGTAATATAAGAACCAATGACCATCCGCATCCATGACATATTAACAACATGATGAGTAGCCACCTTTTACTCTTAACTTCACTGGACAGGTCACATGTTTTCTGTAGAACAAATGGAAAAACAGTGTTAGCAGGCAAATGGTTAGCTTGATTTGTTATCATTTTCATAAGAAGAAATGATGGGGCTAGATTTTTTGACCATCCCAAGAACTAATAATTAGAACCATAAAATGTCAGAGTCAATTTAATAAGCATACCTGAGGCTGAGGCTGAGGTTTAATTTGGGAACAAAGCATCTCAAACTTCTTAACCTTCTGCAGGTGAACCAAAATATCTTGCAACACACCAATCTACATAATGGAACAGAAAAGAAAAGAAACATAATCACATAGGTATATGCAGAAAGGAAAAAATGTGGGGATCACCAATGCCTATCACGTTTTAAATTCTACATTACCATTTTAATATTTAGCTTATCAATTGATGGAGAGAGCAACTGTTTTGTGTCCCCCGAGAATTTTAGTGAAATCTGCAAGGTGTTAACAAAGTTAGAGAGAATCCAAAAGATACAGGGTGAGATTATACCAAACTACTTTGTGGTATTGTAGACACTAAAATTGGAACAAGCTAGAAAGAAAGGGCCCCGGTGCCATTGCCTTGTTTGTGTTGTGCCACCTTGTGTCTTCTGAATAACATAACACTCCTCAAGGGTTTGTTCCGTTATCTATTTGCTATCAAGGAATGATTTTCTTAAAAAATCTCCTAGTTTTTCTGATTAAAGTCATGCATGTCTATCATTCATTTATACTCCTATGGAAGTAAAATGTACTGTTTCTCCTATGGTCAATCTACAAAAAAAAAATTCCGCCTTTAATGTTAAAGAGTACAAATTAACTTTTGTGGACAAAGTAATGGAACAAACCACTGGGAAGAAAACACCACAGCATAAACCACAACATAAAAGGTGAAATTGGGCCTAACCACAAGGTGCAAGACCGAATTCACACCTATGATAAATGGTACCTCAACTATTGACAAATTGACCATAAGCAGGTACAATAATATAAGGGAATAGTAACATCTATACATACATCAGTCCAATGTTTCACTGTCGAGTCATCTATAACCATCTCCCTATCATTGATGCTTTCATAAGACTCCATATCAGAATGCGGATTCCTATTTTCTGGGCTCCTTTTTATCCTCCCAATTTCTTCTGCATGTTCTGCATCGTCAAGAACTGATTCTCTAATTCTTCTTTTTCGACCAGAAGAACTCTGGATATCCTGTGCAGGAAACTGGGTCTGTAAATTATGGAGTCCCACGTGAGCGTGTTTGTGTCTCAGTGTGTGTGTGTGTGTGTGTGTGTGTGTGTGTGTGAGAGAGAGAGAGAGAGAGCTCTATGACCTTAAGTGACGGGCCATTTACATTCTTAGGACTGTAGACGGAAGCTGAAGTGTACAGAGAAGATTTATTTCTTTCCACGGGAAGTTCCTCTTCAGAATGTCTCAGGTCAGGAGCAACAATTAGGATATTCCTGTCTGGCCTTACTGGATGAATATTTGAGGCATCCCTCTCCCTCAAAGGAGTTTGGAAGTTCATTGGAGATTTAGATGCACCATGCTTATTCTGAAGATAACTCTGCCTGTCATCCACCCATTTCACTTGAGAACTGTCTTCCGAATAATTAATATCAAGAAGTGAACCAGATTGTGGTTTCCTTTCAGCAAACCATGATAACAATTTGTCAGTTACTGCAGTGGCATGGGCACTGATGGAAACATTACCTACTGAATTCTTGTCTTGATTGGAGCCAACGCTAACAAGTTCATCAAATGTCAGTTGCTGCTTCATGTCGCCAGAGAGATGTTGTATTGGTGATGATAACCCCTGATCCAAAACCTTCAATGGAGGAGAAACAAAATTATCAGATGCATTGGTTGTTTTCAGAAGATTTGCGAAATCCACTTTGATCTCCACTGATGAGGAGGCGGATTCAGGGATAACTGATGTCCTGTCCACGGATTTCTTGGCCAAAATATGTGGTCGGACTTCCCTCTCCTTGGAAAGAATACATGCAGACATGTGCATAAGAGATTCCCCATCTTCTGAAAGGCTTACAGTTCCTCCACTGTTAGTCAAATTATCAAAATCACTTGGAGCCACAGTACCATAGCCAACTATGTTCCTTAACCTTAACCTCTCATGATCTCTGTCCTTCGGGTCAATGCTAGAGAAACGTTTTTCTAAGTTCATAACTGGGGAATCCACCTGTTTGCTAGTTTTATCTGCTTTGTTGTTTTCTTCCACCACTGAATTGAAAGAAGTTGCTGAAGAAATGAACTTTGATAATCTGAGTTTTGATATTTCAATTCTATCTTTCAAACTAGACACAAGGGGAGAAGGCTGAATCCCACTGCTTTTTAAGTTCGCCTTGCTTAAAAAGGAATCTGGTTGTTTCGGTGAAGGAGTCGCATATGATAATTGTCTACAGGAATTAGAAGCATCCAAAAATATCTCCTGCCTTCTTTTAGCAGACAAAGAAGATATGGAACTGTGTTGTTGATCAGAATTATGATCAGTGTTGTATTGATTTCTTCTATCCTCAAAATAATGATCTTTAAGAATGTCAGCTGAATGTTGTCCAGATTCATGTTTTTTTAATGAATCGAGCTTCAGAACTTGAGTATCCATATTAGATGTGATGCCGCTACTAGCAGCAGGCAACTCCACATCCATTGCAATTGCATCTTTACTGTGGTCCTTATTCACCTACAATAGGGAAAACAAAAACTGTGCATAAACAACCATCTTCATTTTGTAAAAGACAAGAATGCATATCAGTAAATGTTAAGCAAAATTGTGAACCTTCATGATCACTCAGAGAAAATGCAATAGGGAAACCACCCCAACACAATCTGTGAAACACCAACTAAACACCTAGAAATGGTTAGCCAAGAGTTGTCCAGAACAAAACCATGCCCACGTAATCATATCTCAACCCTTAAAGACAGAATGAAAAGATCATGCAGAGAATTTACAGAACAAATCCAGGCCACTAATTGTAAAAGACCACCTATGCAGATTAACTTATTGAATTCATACAAATGAAGGAACCAGCAAAATGGAGGATCCAACCCACAGGAGAAAAATCTTACAGGCATCATCTGATTAGGAGTTTGTAATTTGCTCATCTGATTGGGAGTTTGTATTTTGCTCAGTTGATTAGGCATTTGCACTCCACCCAGCTGATCAGCAGTTTGCACTTTGCTCAGCTGAATAGGGCTTTGTACTTGGTGATGAGTGAATGCATCCACTGCCACACCTTGAGTTCTATCAGGTGTGCTGCAATGGCCAGCATTGGTGCTCACAGAAATGACATTTGCCTCATCCAATTCCATGCTGGCCACAGATACTCCCTTGGTAGATATGTCAAGCATGTCAAACTTGCCAACTTCTTTATCTTCGCAATCCTTTCTACCCATGCGACTGCTCTCATTCTCATCAAACATAGAAACCTCACTCCTCTCCAACAATTTCGCATTACTAGAATCAGAAAGGAAACCAGATGCTGCTTGCGGCTCCTTCATAGCTTCCGATAAAAGTGCTTCCAAACCAGGAGAAAGTTTCCCATAGTCATAACTCTTCAAGTTTTCTCCCACAAGACTCATATCATTTGAATCTCTACCCCCACTACCTTGCACAAAACCAGAAACATTCTGCGAAGTTACCTTCTTATCTTTTGTCAGTACCATGGAACTCCCTGGATCAGAAGGGGTGGTAATATTCGAAGGTGTTTTATCTTCCGCAGCGACACGAACCTCAGTGGGTGTCTTAAACTCTTCTCCCGACACTGACCTCACAAGACTTCGGTAATGCATTGAAAATGCAGTCGAATCCATGGTAACATCAAGATTACAATCCGATGCACCAGAATCAGATAATCTTCCAGCTCTAATAAAACTCGCTGACACAGGCCCAAAAAAGTTGTCCTCTACAAAATGTAACGGCAACAAAAATTCTTCAACATTTTCCCCAAAAAAATTTGCTATTCACTATTCCAACAACAATGACCTAAAAAAAAGCAAGTAAAATTGAAACCAAATAATAATAAAAATAGAACAAACCATCGTTACAAGAAGCAGAGCCAACGATACTGCTGCCCCCCGGAGACGGCGACTCGACTGGCCGAAAAAAAGACTTCCTGGAATTGATCGAATAATCGTTATCGTCATCATCGGCACCAGTGGGAGATGATATTTCTTTAGAATCATCGCTATCGGCGAGGTCACCGAAAAAAGCACGAACTTCATCGTCTGTGTCGGATATGGGGGATTTCGTGGAAGGGGGGTCAGGAGGGGTCTCGTATTCATCGTCGCGGTTGAAGATATGGACGGAAGTGATCTCGCGGTCAGCGAAGCTCACGCGCCGCGACCGTTTCTTCCTGAGAGCGATGGTTTCCTCGTCGGTGTTGGAGTTTTGACTGGGATCTTCTATAGTTGCCGGATTTGATGCCATTTGGGGGGATTAGGTTTTTTGCAGAGTGGAAATGAAATGCCAGTGAGAGAGAGAGAGAGAGAGAGAGCGAGTGGAGTTTGATTTTTTGTGTGCAATTGTGCGCGGGAGAAGTTGGTGTTTTGTTACAGTAGCTTTTAAGTTACGAATAAATTTTACGAAGTAATAAGTAAACTACTTACCAGTTTGCAATTGTTTACTTACCAGTTCGTAACAGTTATTGTACGTTGTAATTTTAAATGAAGAAAATAAGTAAATAACTCCATCCATTTTATTTTATTTTTGGTTGGCCTTTATGATTTTTTATTTATTTTCAAATTTCTAGTAATTTATTTTATGGGACCTGCTTCAATTATATAAATCTTTTTTTTGCTATTAATCGATTTTTCAATTAATTATTTATTAGTTGAAATATTAAAAAAAAAACAAATGATTATAATAAAAAAAATACATATAATATATTCTACTCTTGTATGCATCTTCCATTTAAATTACTCGTTCTTGTTGATTTTAGAAGGTATTTATTTATTTAACAGCTTTAATTTTTAAAACAAAGAGCAAAAACAACATATTTG
>Ga0325403_1005363_pt1 | contig 12078 bp, 7 predicted proteins | sample PopdelMetagenome_19_FD_205665 | JGI IMG/M metagenome (GOLD analysis project Ga0325403, IMG submission 205665) | Populus deltoides microbial communities from Bellville, Georgia, United States - Xylem-PdKOR-R4 | ecosystem: Host-associated > Plants > Phyllosphere > Stem > Wood/Secondary xylem...
TATTATGGGTTGTAATGGGTGTGAAAATATGGAAAAACACTGAAGAACTTATGATGGCATGTGTTATGGGTAGCTAGCCAAAGGAAAAGGAAAATAGAAAATCTCTTTGAATTGAATTAATGATGTAAATTGCATCATAATAAAGTCATGGTAGTGTAAGATGTGATTTAATGTTGGCTTGATAATTTATTCCATGGAAGTATTAAATGCAACCTTAAGATAAAATAGCCATAAGGAAAACAATTATGAGAATATGATAAATTGTTGATGAAATTTAGTATGAATGTATGTGTTATGTAATGGTGATAGTTGTGTGATTACGATGATTGAAATGTTATCTTTGATTTAAAAGAGGTATTATAATGTGAAATTAAAGGGAATTTCAAAAAAGGATAATGTTTCTTTTATATAAATTTCGGCCAATATTAGCAAAAAGAAAAAAGAGTTTTATTGATTTTAATGTTGTGATAGTTGTGTATAATTGTGTTGATAAAACATTTAATTTATGGATAAATAATGAAATTTGTATAACAATTAAAGAAAAATATTTATTTCATGATATGGAATGTATCATGAGGCAAATTGTTATATAATGGAACTTAGACATGGTTCCTAAATTTATGAAAAAATGATTGCAATGAATTAGTCTTGTATTGATAGTGGACACCTCGGTAACTAGACCATACAGCAAAGTAAATGCCAAGACATCACACAAAATAAGTAGGTGTTTTACACCTATATTTTGTAGTTTTTGCACTAGTAGAATTGTTAGATTTACTACCTTATGTTTTTGGTATTGGTATGGAAAATCGATAAACAAATGGAAAAGAAAAGAAATGAAATGAAATGGATGAAAAACCTGATTAACTGCTTCTAGTATAAAGGTTAATGATGTCAAAAAGTTCTTTAACATAAACATTATCAAATGATAAGTTAAAGTATCATAAAGGACTTAATTATCTATTTTGAGATTCGAAAAGCTAATGATATTAATTAGTTACATTGATAACGACATTTACTTGAACTTGATTAGTTGATCCCGGCAATGAAAACTAATGATGCTAATAAGGTTCATTAGCATCGGCATAACCACTCAGGGTATAAAGAAAAATAGATTTGATTAGTTATTTCTAGAAAATAGAAAAAGCTAATGATGTCAAGGTGAATACCTTGACATTAGCATGTTCCTTAAAGCTTTGATTAGCTATCTAGGAAAATGATAGCTAATGATACAATGAGCTAGTGTCAGAACTTTTTTAATTAACCATTTTTCAAATGATGATTAATGATATCTTTTAAATGGATATTAATATAAAGAAAATTATATAGGTTATGAATATCTAATGGTATGATGATGTCAACAAGGAAAGTTAATAAAAGAGAATAAATGTATGATATGAGATGTTTTATTTTCAAGTTGAAAAAAAAGAGGATTTAGTAATGATTTTCAATGTATTAATAATTATTAGTTGTTTAAATGGTTATATTTGAATGTTGTACTTTTCAATACGATATTACTTGTGCTAGGATTAATCTTACATTTTCTAACTTTTTTTTTAATATAGACTAGGTATATTATGCATATTTTGGGATTGTAATGTATTTCACTTAAATATATAGTGTTGATGTTATACTTTTGAATATTGATGTATGAATATAAATGTTTCTTTATATTTGTATTCCTATAAATTTTACATGCATATGATGATTTTTATTTTTCTTTAAAGTTTCATAATTACTATTGTGTATTAACATATGAGATAATGTGATATGGTGAGTATAATTGATGTGATTTGAGATTTGAGATGATTGGATCGAAAAATGAGATTGTGAATAGAAGTGAAACAAATCTTAGTTAATAAATAGAGATTTTTTAATATAGGGGAGACTTTACTAGAATTTTGATAGAAATAAAAAAAAAAATGATGTGATTTTCATGAACATGAATATGTGTTGTCTTGGTAATTGGGACTATTATAATTATTAAACTCAATCTAGCTCGACATGCAACATGGTAATCCGCTGACCTAGCCTCTCATTTAAGTTGAGTTTCAAATTAGACTAGATGAGAGTTAGTCTAATGTGACCTAACCAACCTAGCAGGTGCACCGACGACATGATTATCCTGGTTAAAACCTAATTTGGCTTTTTTTAAAATCAAAATAACATTGATTTAACAATATTTATTTTATAAAAAATATTTATTGAAATAACAATGTTTTAAATTGATTCGGGTCAATTTGGGACTTAACTAGTTTTACTAACTTTAATTTTAAAAATCTCTTTTTTATTTAATTATATAATAATAAAAATAGACAACAAATAAAATTATAGAGGATAAATATATTTTTTATGAAAATTATTTGTTTTGATTCAAGTAATTTTGTTTTTGCTTTGACAACAAAATGTTTATATATATATATATATATATATATATATATATATATATATATATATATATATTAGGAGCATAGTTCATTGAATGAAAAGCAATAACAATAAAAAAAAAACAATTTCAGAAAAAACTATAATGATTTGGACTGAAAATAAAAAAATTATATTTTTAATCAAAAACTTAAATTTCTTGCTCACGCATTTCTTTTTTATTTCGACAAAAATGTTTTTTTTTATATGAGAAGCATTGTTTTTTAAGTAAAAACATATAATTATAAAAGCAAGTTTCAATTAAAAATTTTAAAATTCATGAATCAATTATTTTCACACACCTATATGAAAATAATAAATTTGAAAAAATTATATAAAAAATAACGAAAATAGATTTTTTATTTTCATTCAATATTAATGATCAAATTATTTTAAAAATCCTGCAAATCATACTAATGCATAATTATCCATAAACAATTAATAATATTATCATAATAAAGTCATATTCTTCTTAAGAACAATGACACAATTTTTATTAGCAACATGGTTTTTTGAATAAAAGATAGCAACAATTAAAATAAAGATGAAAAATGTATTTCTTCCATTTAAACTTCATTTTCTTATTAAAACATTTCTTAATTACTTTTAATGAAAGAATAGTTTTTAATCAAAAGACTATTTTTAAAATAAAAACTTATCATGATCTCAAATGCAAGTTTTAATAAAAAAATATTAAAATAATATCTTAATATTTTATATGTGAATGAAAGCAAAAAAAATATTAATTAATGTGATAAAATCATGTCAAAAATATATTAAAAGGTTGTAACAATAGAAATTTTATTTTTGTTAAATATTCATGAGCAAATTTTTATTTTTATTTGTTTTGCATATAGGCATATAATAATTGAAAAGGAAATTGTTAACATTCTTACAAAAACTTGTACTAATATCTAATAATTATGACATAATTGAAAAAACATTAAATATCATATTAAGTATTTTAGTTATAATCCATTTGAATCAAGATCTAGAAAATTAAAATTTTACAGAAAAAACTATAAAGAAAAGTCACGCTTTTAAGCTTAAGAGATTAGACCCAGGGGCAGAGTGAAGTGGAGGCAAGCAGGGGCCCGGGCCCTTGCAAGAATTGTTTTTTTTTTTAGGGGTAAAACAAAAGTGCGAATTAATAGATATTAAAACTGTGGATACCTGCTGGGTGAAGAGAACAAAAGGCTGAAAAGAATGGTCCCACAGCCCACCAATTTTGTGTAATTAATTAATGGATTGTGATAAAAAAAAAATGCCTACGTGGAAAGTAATAGGTTACAAAGTGATGGATTTGTTTATTGTCTTTTCTCTCCCTATAGACTAGAAAGTACAACCCTAATATAAATTATTACAAGTCCAACGCAGCCTATCAAAACAAAAACAAGAATAAAGATCCTAAAAAAAAATTTTGTACGGAAAGATTGTATCAGAGTATTATTTGATTTATTTCTCAGTAAACAAAACAAGGTACGTAATTGGATATTGATAACTTAAATTTAAAATATATTTTTATTTTGTTTTGAGATGTTTATTAAGAATTTAATAAGATTTTTTTTATAATTGTTTATTAACAATTGTTTTTTGAATTCTTGTTATAGTGATTTTTTTTTCTAATTGATTAGATATATTTTATTAGTTTGTTTTGATTATGCATGGATTTTTTTTTATGTTTTATTTTTAGCAGAGCCACCAAAATTATCAATTTTTTCTCACTATATATGTTTTGATTTTAGGTTGAACCATGAACAAAATAAGAAGAATTGATTTTTTTTTTGAAAAAAAAAGGAAAAATATTGACAACTCACAACCTAGTGAACCAACTCCAAATAATGTTGAAGTTATGGTTGAGCAGCCTCTATGTGCTTCAGTTTACAAAGAGCCTGCGCTGATTAGTGAGCAGCCTCTTACTAGAATCGATATTGCTCATTTAATTAGAGATCCAAGCAATCCTGGCTTATTTATGTGCCCAATCATCCAAAGTTAAAAAGCATGTAATCAATTGCTGATTTATGTCAAGGACTGGTTGAAACAGGAAAATCAACAATTTATCCACTAGTTGACAGGTTGATTCGGCTTATTTTGACTCTTCCTGTTTCGACAGCAACTACTGAACAAGCTTTCTCAGCGATGAAGATTGTTAAAACAAGACTTCGTAATCTGATGGAGGATGATTTTCTTACAAATTATTTGATTGTCTACATAGAAAAAGAAATTGCTGAAACATTCACAATTGATATGATAATCGATGATTTCTATTCTATGAAAGAACGACGAGCACAATTAAAATAAATATGTAAGAATCATTCTTTATTATTTTTTATTTTATTTCAAAGTTTATCAAACATAAATAATGCTTCGCTTTAGCTAATGTTTCTTTTATACTTTGTATGTTTATATTTGATAGGTATAAAGACCAACAACATTAAAGTGATGGATACATCATGAAGATGAAATTAACTTCATTGCTTTGACTGAATTCGGTATTGCTCCAAACTTTTTACCTTATACAAAGGTCATTATATGTTTGTAATAAGTTATTTGAATAAAACTAAATAATGCAAGTTTTTTTTTTTACAACTCATGTATAATAAATGAAAATGAATATTATATATTATTATATTATTTTTGGCCACCCCTAAAAGATAATCCTAGCTCTGCCCTGATTAGACCTGCATACTTGATCTAATAAGGAATATGCATGACAAGGACAGGCTTCCATGCTTGGCCTTCTTGTTTTTTTAATGTTTAAAGATAAGCAACACATTATTTGTCCTTTTACTTTGAAAAAAATATTAAGAAAATGACATGTTGTTTAATGATTCAAATTCTAACCACTAAAAAGATTGCTAGATAGTCGTGAGTCTAAGGTTTTTTGGAACCAAATATCTATTTTTATTCTATTTTCATCTAAAAATACTTTAATAATCCTAATAAATGAAGTATTAACCTGAAAGATTCTTCTAAATCGATCAAAAAACATAAAATTAAATCGAATAAAAAAATTATTTCTTAACATAATTTTACTATTTTATTGAGATGAAAATATAAAAACACTTTAGTAACACTTATCCTATCAAGAGAAACTCATTGCACTAAGGTTGATCTTTTTAGGTTCAGAATATAACCGATAAAATACTTTCTATCTCATTTTTTATTTTTAAGCAAGTCTTTTTCTCCTCTTAAATTTTAGGGATTATAACATAAAATAAATAAAAATTAGGATTAAAACTTGAAACCTTTAACAACCAGGGATAAAAAATAAAGAACTAAAGAGTTTAGAGACTAATATGTAGTTTTTCATGTTACATCATTTGAACTGAAACAAATTATACGTTAAATCATATCAATATAATATTAAAAAATAAAATTATAAAAAATCAGCAAACTTAATTATTCTAAAATAAAAAATTAATAATAATTAAAACCAAGCACTCCACGGGGCGGCTGAATGTAAAGCAAGTGTAAAAGAAACAGTAAAGGAGCTCTATTATAGACCTGTGTAATTGGTTGCTTAACTAGCCCAAAGCCTGTAGGATTCCGGCCCACAATTGTATCCTGGCCGTTCAAATCAAGTAACAAAGAGATAAAACAAAGGAAAGCCTAGGCGGTAGTCAATAAAAAGAAAATGAGTGCCCTTTCCCCTTAAAACCTCCTTTTTCAAATTAAAACTCAACAGCACGACTTGACATATAAATTAATTCATTGTTGTTTGTTAGAAAATAATTTTTATAAAAGTAATTCTTTTAATTTTTAATAATATTATGAAAAAAAATTAAAAAATATTTTTTTAATATTTAGTTATGTCATAAAAAATAAATTAAAAAATAAATCATTAATGTTTTAATATTTTTTTCTTGGTTTATCTGAAGTATTTAGAACATTAAACCTAACTATTTAACCACTTATAATAATAAAAAAATAAGATACAAAAAGTATAATGGTGAAAAAAAATTTGTTATATCATATATTTATATATAATTTATTTTAGAATATATAACCATACATAATATTATAAATGGTTTTTCATCTATTATTGTAAACATGACACTTCAAAGTATCAAGTTCTTGCTAGTGATTCTAGTGTTGAAAATTAAATAATTTTTTTTATTTTCTAGTGAATGATACCTAAACTCATTCAAGTGATATTGAACTCTACAAAAAAAAAATAATTTCTTTTCAAATACTATTATTAACATTATTAATGTAATATTTACATAAAATAAAAATAAAACATATTACTATATTTATCTAATTTAGACATTTTAGATGCTTATTGCATATAATTAATATTTTATTTTATAATTCTATAAGACCATTAGATCTTGATAGTCCATCACCTATAACATTGTGAATTGTGTACACTTCATTCTAGCCAACTAAAATATATATAAACTTCAAATAAAAAATTATATCTCCTAAAATATTTTGTGTTGTTTTCTTTTTTAACCTCAAGACTTTTCTTAAATTTTAACAAGAACATTTATAGGAAGATAGGTATTATTAATTGCCGTTACACAATCCAATATAAATGTGAGAACAATAATGATAAACCTTTTCTTCTTAAAATTATTAATTAATTTATAAAAATATTAATATTGTTCTCAAACCTTAAAATATGGATAAATTTTTTGATTATTCATTATATCTATAAGAACCCTATCCTCTGAGTCTTTGATAAGGTGTTTGTAAAACTTAAGATCTCTCTTTAATACAATTCTAAAGTAATGATGGATAGTTTCATAGACTTATGGTAAACAACACTAATAAAACAAAATTTTGGGTTTCAGCCTATAATTTGTAAGAACACAATCACTTGCTCCTTAATAGACACATTTTGAGTTGATCATAATAAATCATGACTTGTAAAGAAGTCACACAAATGCTAAAATATAATTGGTTTCATACAAATTTGTTTGACACAGTGTCTATCACCTTGATTCAAGATGCTTTCTATATATAATTCTCTTTGATTATCTACATTTATATGTGGTTCTCTTGATATATATTTCTTTCTCGTTCAATAATATTTACCCCTTTAGCTAGTACGAATACAATTTCTCCCATATATGCTGCATGAATAGACTTACTATCCATAACAAGCAACTAAATTTTGTTTCAAAAACAAACGAGTAATTTTCATATGTAAAAAATCAAACCTGAAATTTCAAGAATTCAAATATCTGGAAAATTTGTAGATTCTTAAAACATAATTCCATAATTCGTTCAATTATATATATAAAAAAACAATGCAAAGATGTACGAATATATAACATTTCTTTTTGATGTAATTAATTAATGTATAAAAATATTAGTATTGTTCTTATACCTTAAAATAAGGATAAAATTTTCAATTATTTATTATATCTACAAGAACTATATCCTTGGGGTCTTTAATATGATGTCTGTATAACTTAAGAATTGCCTTTAATACAATTCTCAAGTAACGATAGATAGTTTTATCGGATTTATAGTAAATATCATTAATAAAATAAAATATTGGGTTTCGACCTGTAATTTATAAGAGCACAATCACTTGCTCCCTAATAGACACATTTTGATTTGATCGTAATATGTCTTGACTTGTGAGAAGGTCGCATAAATGCTAAAATATAATTGGTTTCATACGAGTTTGTTTGACGCATTGTCTATCACCTCAACTTAAAATATTATTTATATAGAATTCTCTTTGATCAGCTGTATTTATATATGATTCTTCTGGTATATAAGTTCTATTTTCTTTCTCGTTCAATAATAGTTACCCTTGTTGAGCTTTGGATAACATATTAATATTTTATGTATTTTGATGATAACGGTTAAAATAAAAATGGATTAATGATATGCTTGGATGAGATTAAGTTTAAATAGGTCTATATGAAGATCACATTAACAAGCATAAGGAATTGAATGAAGAAATTCATCAACAAATCCAAGATGCAAAACAAGTAAATACTTAGTTCTTAAGGATTTATTTTAATGCTTATTGTTAAATTTTTATATCTTACTCAGTAGAAAAGTAAAATAAACTTACACTTTCACATTGCATGCATACATAAGATTGATATACATTTGATTGGTTCAAGTTTCACCAGGTTTGAAACTGTAAAAATTGGTTTTTAAGCTGAACTGGTAGACCATTTGGGCATACCAAGTGAACCGGTTAACCATTGTTCATCCATGATGAACATTTAAGAATTTTGCAGGAACTAGTCTGCCACTTTAGTCTTCAGAGGCATTCCAACGATTATAAACGACTAGTTTCTTTTTGAAACATATATATAGCTCTCTTTTATGCAAAATTAAAGTGACATTTTAAACATACATGATATAGAAGTTATTCCAAAAGAAAATCAACTAGAAATCATCAATCCTAACATACTCTAAGTTGTGCTAAATTAAATCTTTATATTCTAGCATAAAAGTATATAGTCTTGCACTTATTACACATACACACCTTCAATCATCCTAACTGTTATTGAGTGAGTTATATAAATTATATTTTTTAATTGTACAATCTAATCTTTAATAGAGTAAATCTTGTTGTAAACAAATCTTAATTGTAAACACTTTAGAGTTTGGATAAACTCATGGCATTGGTGAGGTATTGTCACCAAGGGAAAAATCTTGAAGAGAAAACATCTTCAAGTAGTATAATTATTTGGTGTGGAGTCATCAAGGGTATTGTATCTTTCACTTGGATTAATAAAAAAGTACAATACTTAAGTACAATTGGTACTTGAGGTATGAATATAGGCTTGTTGAATCACGTTAAAAACCTAGTTTTCAATTTCTCTTCCTTTATCTCTTTACTTTAAGCACTTTAATTATATTGTTGATTATTGTGTCACGTATGCTTAGTGTGTTTATTTGAATTATTTGATATAATTAGTGGAACACTTAATTCACTCTTTTTAGGTGTTATTGTTACCTTAATCTTAGAACAACAACCTTTACAGCTAGAACAAACACAAGTGCACCCATATATGCTACATGAATAGACTTACTATCCATAACAAGCAAGTGAGATTTTTTTGAAATACAAACAAGTAATTTCCATATCTATAAAATTTGGAATTTCTGGAATTCAAAAATCTAAATAAATTACATATTCTTAAAATCCAATTCCATAATTCATTCAATTATATATATAAAAAAATAATGTAAAGATATGGGCATATATAACATTTCTTCTTGGTGTAATTAATTAATTAATCTATAAATATATTAGTATTTTTCTCGTACATTCAAATAAGGATAAAATCTTTGATTATTTATTATATCTATAAGAACCGTATCCTCTGAGTCTTTAAAAATGTATTTGTATAACTTAAGAACTGTCTTTAATACAATTCTAAAATAATGATGGATAGTTTCAATAAACCTATAGTAAATATAACTAACAAAACAAAATCTTGGGTTTCAACCTATATATTGAATAATCAAAGATTTTATCCGTATTTGCATGAATAGACTTACTATCCATATCAAGCAAATGGAATGTTTTGAAAAACAAACAAGTAATTTTCATATCTATAAAATTTAGAATTTCTAGAATTCAAAAATCTCAAAAAAAATTGCACAGTTTTAAAATGTAATTCTATAATTCCTTTAATTATATATATATATATATAAAAAAAATGTAGAGGTGTGGGCATATATAACATAACAAGAAATTAGGTAGGCAAACAATCTTTTCTTTATCCAACAAAATCAGAGTTGTTAGGGTTTCAAGATAAAATACCTGTAGGCAATCTCTAGCCTTCTAAATTTGAATGCATAATACAACTTTATAAGATAAAAAAATTAACGCACAACATTATTATAGAAAGTTTTAATGTGATAATCAATAAAACTCTTAAAATTCAAAACATGTTAATAAGTTTGATCCATAAAGTTAAAATTGAAGAAAAAGAACTCTAAAAATAGAAGAAATATATAGAGAAAATAATTACTTGCAATTTAATTTGGCTACGAAGCAAGTTGTTTTTGTTATAAATAGTAGTTGTTGATGTTTAATGGAAGTAAGTGAAGAAGAGTAAAAAAGAAAGGTGTATTCCTTTGCCAAAAAGAGAAAATTTTTTTTCTAGCAAAAAGATTTATTTTTTTAAGTTGATTGAAAACAAGTTTTCATTTTTCAACTTTTATAAAGTTTACCAAACCTAAGAAAATTTGGAAAGTGAAACAAACAAGGATAAATACGATTCTCTTTATTTAGAATGCAGAGAAAGAAAAAAAAGAAAAAAAAAAGAAGTATCATCAGATCTGGTTTGCCTTTTGTACCTTAGCTTTGTTAATTATATTACATTTAGCAGTCGATATTGTTGTGTTAATAAAAGATAACTTTAAGAATGAATGTGGTTAAGATAGAGGCACTCTTGTTGAGTTCTACACTTCTTGGTGACTAGTTTTTAAGTACTCTTTCCAATCATTCTAATTTTGATTAAGATAAGATTAATTTTGATTTGTTGATCTATAAATCTTTTATGATTCTCTAATTTTGATTAAAAACAATTTCAAAACAATTAATTAAAGAGACGTGTAAGACTTGAATAGTGAGTGATTTTTTATTTGAATTTTGAAATCTTAGGTGATATAATAATGACATTGAAGAAGAATGGAAATCAATATACATTGGGAAAATCTTACAATCAAATTAGCAGAAGCTTATGGATTTTGTTGGGGAGTAGAGCTAGATGTTCAGATTTGTTTTTTAGTTTTAACTAGATTAGTACTTATATTATGCTACGAGTCAGATTATTATTATTTTTACTTAAACAAATATCCAGATATTGTTAATGTGTTTTTTAGCAATTGTTTTTTTTTTTTTAACTATATGAGAATTGACTTAATGTGACTTAATCGACTTGACATATCAAAAGACAACATGGACAATCGATAAAAATATAGTTTGACTATAAAAAAATCAAGCAACATCTTATATATATATATATATATATATATATATATATATATATTGAAACGATAACATATTAGATCGACTCAGATGAACTTGAGTTAACCTGCCAAATCTGCTACCTAGGTCATGAGACTTTGATAACATATAGAAATCAAATAATAAAAAACTATTAAACTCAATTCTCAATTAACGCAATGCTGAAAAGATGAAATTAAAAATAAAACATTTCAACCCGGGTTAACTTATTAACTCTAGGTCATAAGATCAAGATAACTTTATAGAAAGCAAATTAAAGTTCGTGACAAAATGGTTAGAATTTCAAATCAATTTCTTTTGAGAAGGTCTATTATATATAGGGCAGGTTGCTAATTATACAAGGAAACCATAATAAATTTAGGAAGCTATACATGGTAAGTTAAATCTCCTTTCCTATTTATAAAAGTATACACAACCTATATAGTAAGCTATTAACAAGGCATAATTCATTGCTTTCTATTGACATCCCCTCAAATTGATGTGGGCTATCGATAAACATCGGTATATCTGAAAGAAAATTATATTATTGTTGTGTGAGAGCCTTGATAAAGATATTTGCCACTTGAAGATTGCTAGATATATGAGGAAGAGAGATAGTCTAAGCTTCAACCTTGATATGTTTATTGCATTCATGGAAGATAAGATTAGTTGAAATATGAATGACACTAGTATTATCCATATGCAGAAAAGTA
>Ga0325403_1005370_pt1 | contig 12074 bp, 15 predicted proteins | sample PopdelMetagenome_19_FD_205665 | JGI IMG/M metagenome (GOLD analysis project Ga0325403, IMG submission 205665) | Populus deltoides microbial communities from Bellville, Georgia, United States - Xylem-PdKOR-R4 | ecosystem: Host-associated > Plants > Phyllosphere > Stem > Wood/Secondary xylem...
TGATTAAATGTCAAAAAAAGAACAATCTTTTGTCTCCTAAAAAGAGAAATATAAAAGGAATCATTTTTTGTTTTTTTTTTGTTTCTAGGCTATAAAATGGCAAAGTAGTTTCTTTCCTTTGTGATGGAGGCGGTGTTTCCTTGTCGTATATAGGAATTATTATTTATTACTAATCCTTTATTTTGTTAGTTTCACTATTTGTAGAAATTGTGATAAATCATTAAGAATTTGCCATTTGTAGAAATTGTAATAAAACAATAAGAAGGCATTTTGTTAGTGTAACAAATCTCTCTGCTTGGCTATGAAGAGATATTATTTAATGTTACTGGAATAATTGTTGGAGTTGTGTATTTAGACTGATATTATTGAATAATTACTTGATTAAGGAATAAGCATTGATTGTTTGATGTAAAATTTGTTTATCTCGGTTTCGTAAAGAGGTCACTCTACTAGTATTGACAATGTAAATTCAACTATTTGATTCTTGAAATCTAATGATTTTTTGTTTCAACAATGTTATTGAATTTGTACGCTCAAGCTAGCAGATGGTCTTGTTCATCTTGCTCAGTGAACCTCAAGTGACATTAAGTTTTTTGCATCTAGGACTTTTGATTGTATGGGATGGCCACCTGGGTGCCTTCATATTTCATATTTAGTTTGTTGCTTGCAGCGTTCTGTATATAATTGTTTGAAGTTTGATTATATTTGATAATGCAGATGAGTTAAATTTTATCTGCGTGATTTCTTAAGGCCTCCCAGAGCTCTTGTTGTTCAAGAATCGTCTGCAATTTCTTAAGGTCTTCCAGAGCGCTTGTTGTTCAAGAATCGTCTGCAAGAATAAACGCGAAGATCATCCTTACAGCTCCCAGTATATCAAACTTTCAATGAAGGATCCTCACACGCACCAAGGTTTAGATCAACTGTGTGGGTAAATGGAGCACAATATACCTCTCCAAACACCTTCTTTCCTCGAAAAGAAGTTGAACAAGAAGTTGCGAAACTGGCACTTGAGAGTATTCTAAAAAGGGTAAAGGATGAAGGATGTCCGCTTCTACATGAGGTTTGTGAACAAAATTGTAAATTTTACCTCTTCAAATGCTATCAATTCTTTTCTTCTTCATCCTTTTGTTGTTGTTCTTTAGGGGCTTTATGCATGTATTAGCTTTGTGTTTTAGGCCTGTGACATTCTTCGTTGTGACAACTTATATGGCCTCCCTCCATTTTCAAAGCAATATTAGTTTTTTTTTTCAAATGAATTATCATTGGTTGTCTATATATTTAAATACCTGATTCACAAGTCATTCTACACTATCATTGATGTTTTGAAATCTCTTCTGATTGATCATACAAGTGAATAGAAAAATGCACTGATCTGAAGCATAATGTTTTTATACTAATTATATAGATTGTTTTGGTACGTTGGTGCCAATTTTGCTTAAAATGTTGCCTTGCTTCTTGCCTTTCCACAAGCTTCTCTTTTTTATTGTCTGGTCATAATTTTCAAATCTGTCCTGTGTGAATTTGAAGTCAAGGTGAATCTGGAATACCCCAGTTACAGCACTGTGTAGTGACAATAATGTTTATTTTGCTTCTTACTTTTCTACATGTTCCTCTTTGTTCTTGTTTGGCTATATATACAGGACACGTTGTTTTGCCAATCCATTCTGAATGAATTTGCGGTGAAGGTGCATCTTGCAAAGCCTTCTTACAACACTGTCCAGTCACCAGGGCTGCTGCCTGTTTTTGTGTCCACTTTAGTTTTCAATGGTGAGTAAAATTTGGATGTTCCGAGACCACAGTCAGTCAAGAGCAAGAGGTTTGAGCTGCTATTGTTAGGGATGCTGTACCAGAAAGTGCAATTTCACTTGCAGCTTCAGGAATGCGTCCACCCCACCATGAGTTCAAGAGATCGAGACCAGGTCCAGCTCCTGAACCGGCTCCTTTTCCAATTGCATTCACACAACCTGTTTCAGAACAGGGTTATTGATGCTGGTTCTAGTTCAGCCAAAAAGAAGAGGAAGAACAAGAAAAAGGCTACCGAAAATGAGCAAGTTAAAAAGATATTAACATTCCAAATACACCTTACTTGAGATAAGCTACATTGTTTAATGTATGATAAAAGCTAATGTATTGTCCTGTTTCTATTTGTTGGTTTGCCTATAGTTTAAGAAAAGTCTTTTTCAGTAAGAAGATCCTATTGGGTAAAAAAACCTAACTGTTCTTATATCTATACATAAAAGAACTATCTTTTTAATATCAGGAATACGTTTTACATATAAGTTTGTAATTTCAGATACTAAAAGAAAACAAAATAATTTTTTTGGTATTTTTTGAAATATTGGCTTAGTTCTCATGCTTTAATAAACTGGTTATTAAAGTCAAAATGCATGCTAATACATATTTTTTGAATTTTTGTTGTATGAAAATATGATATGAAAATTTCTTATAAGCTTTTAGAGACTTGGCCATATGCATGAAGATAAAAATATATTTTTTTGTTGTTTTAGATTTTTTTTTGTTTCGTAGAAAACCTGGTATTTTAATATTATATTTGTATCTTTAGAGTATAAAAATACAAACTAATATTAAGCAAGATTGATAGAAAAATACACCGGAAAATTATAAATTTTGAAAGAATGTTTTTGGATTTTTTTTAATATCTAATATAATATTATATATTATTATAAATATATAATAATATAATATTAGGTTGGGCCCAACCCAATCATAGGGGTTAGGTCCAACCTGTTTGGGCCAGGTTCGGCCCACAAGATTTTTTTTTGGATTGGGTTGGACTCGGCCCAACCATTTTAGTTTGGTCTAACATTGATCAGGCCCAACAAGCATTGGAGAACTTTTGATTGTTCTGCGTGAACAGTAGAGAGTGAATTAATTCATTTATTGTTCACCTACAACGTGAACAATGGAGAGGGGATGGATGCAGGAGGACGAGAAGAAGAAGAATAAGGAGAAGGGTGGGGGAAGGCTAACCTAGCAGTGGCATTGGCGGTGGCGGTTCTTCTTCCAAATGAGGTGGCCGTGCATTGGGGAGCTGCTTCACCGGTTAACGGTTCTTCTTCTTCTTCTTCTTTATGTGCTTTTCCTTTGTTTCTTTTTTCTTTTTTTTCCTGTTTTTTGTCTTTGCTTCTGCTCCTCCTCTTCTCTGTTTTCTTTCCTTTTTTTTTGTTCCTTTTTTGTTTGTTTTTTTATCAGTTCTCTCCTCTCTATTTATCTCTGTTTTTCTCTGTTCTTTCCTTCCTATCTCTCTTTTTTTCTTTTTGTTTTTCACCTCCAAAACTCTCTAAAAGTGTCATGCCCATCCCCTCAACTCCTTTCTCTCCCTTGATATTTATAAGGGGAAAAAAAGGGAGAGAGGGCTATTACCCATGTCTAGTTATAACACAGGGTAGGGTGGTCGGACGGTCATTAGGTAGCGGCCTCAGGGTCGCTTGCAGGGCTTGGATTTTGTTGTTTTTGGGTTTTTGGGAGAGAAAAATGTAGGGGAACAAATTTCTTCTTTACCTGCATCTACGTGTCCAGGGGAAGAAGATGGCAAATAGTGCCATCAAAATGGCACTGTTTGCTGCCCTCTTTATTTTTCAGTGAACAATGCATGAAACGATGTTGTTTTGCTCAAAACACGCCATTTCATTTAAAAGGAAATGGTGCCAAAACATGTTAATTTTCAAATCAGTCATTAATTTATGATTTGTTCAATCAAGTTCTCAATTGTAAATTTTGATTTTAAGAATCAATTCAATTGCATTCTTGCCAAATTCAATCGCTGGACTTGAAGTTGGCCGTCTTTTTCACTTTAGCTCTTGGATTTGAATTTGTGCATTTTGACCCTCAATTGATCAATAAACTTTCAATTTCTTCAATTTAACTATTGATTCAGTCAATCCCAACCCCTCTATTTACATGCCTTTTTTAGTTTGGTTTTGGATTTTTTCAATCAAGTTCCTAATTGGCCATCAAACTTCAATATTTATGCAATTAAGCCCCTGATATGACCTAATCAAACCTTAAAAATTATAATTTGACCCCTGAACTTTAATTTCTTCCAATTAAAGCTCAAATTAACTTAAAAATTAATTTTTCTTGTAATCAAACCCTTCATAAATTCAATTAAACCTTAAAAAAAATTTAATCGAGTTCATAAACATCTGATTTTAGACTTTTCTTTCTCAAATAAATTTTCTTTGTCAATAAGGCTTTCATCATCAAAAAATATACTATCAAATTTCAATCTTTGTATTTTTGAACCTTCTCAACCAATTTTTAGTCATTTTCTAGGTGTTCCAACATCTTTTTCTCAATGCAATTATTATTTTTTGGTTTTCTTGTGAATATATTTTTTGATTTTCTTGTATTTTCTTCTTTTTTGTGTGGTGATCCAAAAATAGGTAACAACAGATGTCTCTTCCTTACAATACTTGCGGAGCAAAGACTAGTTGAGTGCTTTGCATAAGAAGTTTTGTAAAGATAAACAAAACTGGACTTCTGAAACTGATATTCTCAAAGCATGGTTGATCTGAAACTCTGTCTTTATAGCAATCCCCTTTAACCAGAAACTAATGATCAAAACTATGTACAACTTAGTTATTCTGAGATCTTGATCTGGCGATCCTTTAAATTGTCTTTGGTTGGGTTAACCTGAAATCTCATATGACGATTTCCTTTAACCAAAACCTAAAAAATGTTCTTTTTTATGGCAAGGTCTGAACTTTCATCTCTTTTTTTTTTCATGAGAATTTCTTAATAGTAGGGTTTTTATCACTTTTCTTTCACTGCTAAGATAATGTTGGTGGCTCGATCAACCTGGGATCCCATCTGATGATCTCCTTTAACCAGAACCAAGTATGTGTAGCTTGGTTAACCTAAAATTACATCTGCCAACTCCCTTTAACTAAAGCTAAAATCCATGTGTGGTTGGGCTAACCTGAGATCTCTTTTGGCGACCTTTTTTAACTAGAACCAAAATTCTGTGTGTGGCTCGGTCAACCTGAAATCCACCTAGTGACTCCATTTAACCAAAGCTAAAAAATCCATGTGTGTGGTGATTGAGTTAACTTGAGATCCCATCTGGTGATTCCTTTCAACCAGAATCAAATTCTATGTGTGTGGTTTCATTGTAATGGGTGACCTGCCTAAATGGAAAGAATGCGAAAAGTGGTCTCATTATTATGAGTGACCTGCCCAGATGGAAGGAATGTGAAAAGTGGTCTCATTGTAATGATTGACATACCTAGGTAAAAAAAGGAAAGAGTGGTATCATTGTAATAAGTGACCTACCCAAGTAAAAAAAACATGTGGATAATGGTTTTATTGTAATGGGCGACCTACAAAAAAAGATAATGGTCTCATTGTAATAAGTGACCTATCCAAGTGGAAAAAAATATGGAAAATGATCTCATTGTAATTAGTGACCTACCTAGATGAAAAAAATATAACAAATGAAAAGTGGTCTCATTGTTATGGGTGACCTATTCAGATGCAAAATTGAAAAGTGTGAATAATATGACTTACCTCTAGTGAAATCTTGAAGAGATGACAGGAGAAGGGCTAGAAAACTTGGTGCTTTCTGATTGCAAGGTTGACTTGATAATTCCTGATTGCAGGGTTTGGAAACTCGATGCTTCCTGATTGTAGGGTTGACCTGAAGACTCCTTCTGATGATAGAGTTAATCCTCTCATTTCTTTGAGATTTTTCTAATGGTAGGGTTCATCTCATCTTCTTCCCGTTCTAGGGTTAAAATCGTGATTCTTTGTTATTATCCACTTAATGATTCTTTTTTTGTCCACAATTTTGTTGGGTTTCATTGAGGATTTTCCTGTAACAATTCAAAAAGTATTTTGATGCAATGTTTTAAGGTTAGATGATATGCCCCCCCTCTTTGATGTTCCATTATCATAGGGTGTCTTTGTTTGCTATCCAAAGCCTTCTTTGTTTTTCTATGCACTAACTTGTTCGTGTGCTAGCCTTCCTTTTAAATTTAAGTGCAGTGCTCATCCTAGATTGTCCACAACGATTACTGCTTTCGTTGTTTATCAAGCATGATCATGCATCTAAGTGCGGTGTTGCTTGATTCATAATGTAGGAGCATAACAAATCATTCATCCCCTTGATTCTCTCAAGCATTGTTCTTTGATTGGTTGTGTGCATCTTGCCAAAACCCATCAAGAGGTTTTCTAGTGTTGACCTCCTTCTAGATTGCCAATCAACCACAAACTTGCCTCAAATTGAAACAATACTCTTTATGCATATGTTATCATCAGCCTTCTTGGAAACTATTCAGTCGTCTAGACATGTATCTTATAGCTTGCACTAAAAGGCTTTTTGTTGTATGCTTATTGTTTTTGTTGTATGCTTAGTGTTTTTCTCAATATTTTCCTCTCAACTCGTCAAATTAGATTATAAAAAAAATGCTTTGGCATCATCAATGATGCTTCTTTCATCACCTATATTTATAAGGTGAAGTGCGCCTTTGGGCTTCATAACAGATGCTCTCACAATCAGTCTTGGTGGTGTGCATCCTTTCGATGTTCATTCAAATGCACTCATGTGATAACATCTGTTAGGAGTAGTAGCCATGTTTGAAAGGATAAACCCAAGATGACGATATGAAAATGTCTTTCAAGTGCAACATTGTTCCATATTTAATCTTAGTGGTGTGTATCTTTCTGACATTCATTCAAAAGCAGTCATGTGATAACATCTTTCAGGAGTCGTAGCCATGGCAGAGGGTAAACCAAGATGATGATATGAAAATGTCCTTCAAGTGCAACATTGTCCCACCGTTAGTCTTGGAGGTGTGTATCCTTCTGACATTCATTAAAAAATAGTCATATGATAACATCTTTCAAGAGTCATAGCCATGTTTCAGAGGGTAACCCAAGATGACAAAAGCATGTTAAGGCAAACAAAATTGCTTTACATTTTAAACACTACTGGAGCTTCTTGGGTCACCTAGTTTTGAAACTTCTCCCCCTTACCTAGCTTTCGTACAAAGTTCTTGGCTGAAATTTCTTTTAAAGTGTGGATAGTCAGTTGCAGTAACGCTTCATCTTTTTATTCAACTACTGTATTCCTATAATCTCTTTCAAACTTACCCTCCTTCAAGGTGTTTATATTCATAGTTGACAGTTCTTGACCAAGGGTTTCCAATCCTTTATCCGGTTGCATTACATATGTAGCCTTTGAGAATGAAACACTAAGGGGAAAGATTTTTAGCTCTTCCGCTTCAGGCTCTCTTCCTTCAATCCTAGCCATTCTTTTTTCCCTCCTCCTACCAGCAGCCCATCGATAATCCTTGTTTTAGTCTTGTACCGAAGCCTAAATCTATGATCAGTACACTTCATCTTAATGAGATTAACCATTTCTGGTATTCCGGTGATATGGTTATATTAAAATGGAATCTCACGTTCTAAGAAGCATTTAGTTGCCTTCCTTATTGCTTCTGAGATCTTTGGTCTTCTCATTACCGTGTTATCAGGAACCAAATCAGTGTTCATAATCTCAAAAGAATTGACATTCTTGTCATTGTAATATTCAGCCTCAATGAAAGGTATGGCCACATTCTTTATCATGGATATTGTTTCTTTAGCTTTGACATTTACCAGCATCCCATTCATGATGTACTTGAAGCATTGGTGCAATGACGAAGTTACTGCCCCAACTGCATAAATCTAAGGCCTTCCCAACAACATTCTATAGGAAGGGTGGATATTCATAACTTGAAGCGTTACCAAGAACATTTGTGGTCTCATATATAGTTCCACTTCCAAAGTACCAATTATCTATCTAGGTGAGTTATTATGGACTCGGTTTTATATGAGATTCATCGACCAACATTTCTTTCAACATGTGTTTTGGCAGCACGTTAAGAGCCCAGCCATTATCGACGAGCACCTTTCCTACAAGGCAGGCTTTGCACCTAACAGTAATGTACAAGGGCTTGTTATGTCCGGTTCCTTTAGCATAAAGCTCATCTGCTGTGAAGTACATATAATTGGTGGTGTGTATCCTTCCCACCAAATGCTTCATGGTTTTTTGCTCAATGTCTTGAGGTACATAAGCCTTATTCAATACCTTTTGCAAGGTGTTTCAATACGGTTTAGAGCTGAGTGTCAAGGATATAAGGGAGATCCTAGTTGGAGTCTTTTTTAATTGATCTACTATGCAGTATTCGTTGTGCTTTATCAACTTTAAAAATTCATTAGACTCTTCTTCAGTTATTGGCTTATTAACCTTTAGTTCCTTGTTAAGATCTATCATTTTTTGCCTTTTGCTTTCATCAACTCTTCGGGTGTGAAACACCGACCACTCCGAGTCAGCCCACTGATCTCAGCTTGGAACAAAGGAAGAGGGGCTCATATGTTGGAGGTATAGCTGTAATTGTAAGGCATTGCGTTGTGATCTCTTTTATTTGTGCAGGAAGGTTTAGCCAAGATTAACTTTGATGGCCCATTAGTTGTTGGTTGGACTCTATATACTTCTGACAACCTTTCTTAACCTTCCATCATCCTTATTTCATGACTGTTCTCTATGAATTCAATCCTCAACTTCATAATGATCAATATTTTTGCAATTTTTTGGCAAAACTCAATGCAATCATTGATATGATGTCCTTCTCTTTCGTGGAACTTACAAAAGATGACATTCAACATTCATTTTTAGGAATCTTGAATGTACCAACATGTTGTACAACTTCTTCATAGATACTTTAAACATCTTGTTTTTATTCCCAACTTCTATCATGCACACTTCATTATTACCTGCAGCATAATTAGGAAATGAGTTTGAATTAACAACCACTTTTTGAAAGCATAATAGGTTTCAATTCCATGCCTAGGGTTGCAAGCATGGTACTCACAGGTCAACTCTAGCTTGTACCAGATGGGAAAAGATGGTTGGAGTGGCGGTACATAAATAGGAGGTATGTGTCCAATGCTCAGCAGTTTGGCGTATAAGCCTTTTAAAGGCATAGGTAGTGGTGGTAGTTGTTCTAAAGTATATCTTGTATTTTACCTTTGGTGGTTGTTTGGTTGACTCATTGTTTGATTCGGGGTAAAAGGTTTGGTAAAGTTCATGTTGGCAAATGGAGAGGTAGGCATATGTGATTTTTAATAATTCACTTTCTTGTGTTTGTACCTGCCTTCCAAGTTATTAACGTCATCTTCCATTTTCCTTACACTAAAACCTTTCTTCTCCAAAGGCTTAGTTATACGCCCTACTTTAATCCCTTGCTCTGTTCTTTCAGCTATGCGTACAACATCATAGAAATGCTGAGATGAGCTACCCATTAGATGCTCATAGTAAGGTGTCTTAAAGGTATTCACGAATAAAGTCGCCATATATATCTCTATCAAAAGGGGGTGGACATGTGTTGCCTCACCCCTTCATCTTTGCGCATAAGCCCTCGCTGATTCTGGACTTCTTTTCTCCATTGACATAAGGTTTGTTCGGTTCGGAGAAAAGAATCCAATAATCAGTGAGAGTTTATGCTCAAAGATGAAGGGATGAGGCAACACATGTCAAACCCTTTTTGATAGAGACATAGATGGTGACTTTGTTCACTAATACCTTCAAGACACCTTACTATGAGCATCTAATGGGTAGCTCATCTCAGCATTTCTATGATGTTGTATGCATAGCTGAAAGAATAGAGTAAGGGATTAAAGTTGGGCGTATAACTAAGCTTTTGGAGAAGAAAGGTTTTAGTGTAAGGAAAAGGGAAGATGACGTTAACAACTTGAAAGGCAGGTACAAACACAAGAAAGTGAATTATTAGAAATCATATATGCCTACCTCTCCATTTGCCAACATGAACTTTACCAAACCTTTTACCCCGAATCAAATAAAGAGTCAACAACCAAAGGCAAAATACAATATATACTTTGGAAAAACTACCACCACTACCTATGCCTTTGAAAGGCTTGTACGCCAAACTGCTGAGCATTGGATACATAGCTCCTATCTATGTACCGCCACTCCAACCACCTTTTCCCATCTGGTACAAGCTAGAGTTGACCTGCGAGTACTATGCTTGGAACCCTAGGCATAGAATTGAAACCTGTTACGCTTTCAAAAAATGGTTGTTAAAGCTTATCAAGATGGGGTGGGTGTCTTTCGAAGACATGCCCAACGTCAATTCAAATTCATTTCCTAATTATGCTGCAAGTAATAATGAAGCGTGCATGATAAAAGTTGGGAATAAAAGCAAGGTGTTCAAGGTATCTATGAAGAAGCTGTACGACATGTTGGTACATTCAAAATTCTTGAAAATGAATACTGAATGTCATCTAGAGGTAGTGATTATTGTGAGTTCCACAAAAGAGGACATCATATTGATGATTGCATTGAGTCTTGCCAAAAGATTGCAAAAATGCTGATCATAGGGGAGTTGAGGATTGAAGCCATAGAGGATTGTCATGAAATAAGGATGATGGAAGGTCAAAAAAGGTTGTCAAAAGTATATAGAGTCCAACCAACAACTAATGGGCCATCGAAGTTAATCTTGGCTAAACCTTCCTGCACAAATAAAAGAGATCACAACGCAATGCCTTACAATTACGACTATACCTCCAACATTCGAGCCCCTTTTCCTTTGTTCCAAGCTGAGATCAGTGGGCTGACTCGGAGTGGCTGGTGTTTCACACCCGAAGAGTTGAGGAAAGCAAAAAATGATAGATCTTAACAAGGAACTAAATGTTAATATGCCACTGACTGAAGAAAGAGTCTAATGAATTTTTAAAGTTAATAAAGCACCACGAATACTGCATAGTAGATCAACTAAAAAAGACTTCAACCAGGATCTCCCTTATATCCTTGATACTCAGCTCTAAGCCGCATTGAAACACCTTGCAAAAGGTATTGAATGAAGCTTATGTACCTCAAGACATTGAGCAGAAAACCATGAAGCATATAGTAGGAAGGATACACACCACCAATTATATGTACTTCACAGCAGATGAGCTTTATGCTAAAGGAACCGGACATAACAAGCCCTTGTACATTACTGTTAGGTGCAAAGCCTGCCTTGTAGGAAAGGTGCTCGTCGATAATGGCTTGGCTCTTAACGTGTTGCCAAAACACATGTTAAAAGAAATGCTGGTTGATGAATCTCACATAAAATTGAGTTCATAATGGCTCACCTAAATAGATAATTGGGACTTTGAAAGTGGAACTATATATGAGACCACAAATGTTCTTGGTAACGCTTCAAGTTATGAATATCCACCCTTCCTATAGAATGTTGTTGGGAAGACCTTGGATTTATGCAGCTGGGGCAGTAACTTCGTCATTGCACCAATGCTTCAAGTACATTATAAATGGGATGCTGGTATATGTCAAAGCTAAAGAAACAATATCCATGATAAAGAATGTGACCATACCTTTCATTGAGGCTGAAGATTACAAGGACAAGAATGTCCATGCTTTAGAGATTATGAACACTGATTTGGTTCCCGATAACACGGTAATGAGAAGGCCTAAATGCTTCTTAGAACGTGAGATTCCATTTTAATATAACCTTATCACCGAAATACCAGAAATGGTTAATCTCATAAAGATGAAGTGTGCTGATCATAGATTTGGGCTTCAGTACAAGCCTAAAAAAAGGATTATTGATGGGCTGCTGGTAGGAGGAGGGAAAAAAGAATGGCTAGGATTGAAGGAAGAGAGCCTGAAGCGGAAGAGCTGGAAATCTTTCCACTTAGTGTTTCATTCCCAAAAGCTACATATGTAATGCAACCGGATAAAGGATAGGAAACCCTTGGTCAAGAACTATCAATTATGAATATAAACACCTTGGAGGAGGGTAAGTTTGAAGGAGATGATAGGAATACAGTAGGCGAATAAGAAGATGAAGCGCTACTGCAACTGACTGTCCATACTTTAAAAGAAATCTCAGCCAAGAACTTTGTATGAAAACTGGCTGAGGGCGAGAAGTTTCAAAACTGGGTGACCCAAGAAGCTCTAGTAGTGTTTAAAGTGTAAACTAACTTTGTTTGCCTTAACATGCTTTTGTCATTCCTTTTATTTTCTCTAGTTGACAATTAGAGCTCATAAT
>Ga0325403_1005371_pt1 | contig 12070 bp, 7 predicted proteins | sample PopdelMetagenome_19_FD_205665 | JGI IMG/M metagenome (GOLD analysis project Ga0325403, IMG submission 205665) | Populus deltoides microbial communities from Bellville, Georgia, United States - Xylem-PdKOR-R4 | ecosystem: Host-associated > Plants > Phyllosphere > Stem > Wood/Secondary xylem...
ATCAAACATAGACTGCGGACAGTTATGTTTTCTTGATTAATCAACTTATCTAGTTCTTAAGGCTGTCATTAAATTAAATTACTAGTGCGGACACTGTGGTTGTTTAATGGTTAGGGTTAGTTATACGACGGATCCGTTAACTAACCAATGTTAAGAAGAGATAAATATTCATAATATAAATTGATGTTTCGTTTCCATGATCAGTTATGATTTCTGTAGGTGGATGTATACTTGTGACCAAGGTTTGTTCTCTTGATAATTTTCTGATTTTATTAAATTTCGTTTGATAGTTTTCTGTTTTCTATTGCTTTAGCCTAGATAACGTCCAAACCCCCCCAAATTGCATATCATCTAGCATAAAAATCTAACTTGAACTTCCTCGTGGGATCGACCCCTTGCTTGCTCTATACTATCTTGTGTGTTGTGCTTAAAGCTAGGGTAATTAATTTGTACGACCGCGACATCGCAACAAGCAGGTTGCGTGCTCCTGACGTCTATACTTCCCACTCCTTCTTGCCTCCCCATAGTAGTCTTCTTCTTGTTGCAACTTCTCCCACTATTCTGTCATCCAGATACGTAACACTCTCATGAATCTTGATTCTTGGGGAATTCTTAGTAATTATTCATTTTTAATCTCCATGATTTAGCTTTGTTGCTTTTGTTAAATATTCCCTCGATATTTTTATTTGTATTTATCGGTTTTCTGGTAGTGTTAAATGTATTTTTTAGAACTATATATGACGGGAAAGTAAAAACACAAAAAAACTTTACAATGTTTTTTTTCTTTCTTTCAATTATCCCTTTACAGTGGTGAAGAATAAGACAAGAGGAATACGATATAGATAAATATTAAAAAAGAGGAAGAGGAAGACATCCAGCTCCTAATCTCTTCGAAGATTAGTTTTCCAAACAGAATCTACATATGATGACTACATTCTCTCCAATACCGAAGAGCAAGTGGTGCTTTAAATTAACCTAGCTAGTGGCACGTGTTTTGCATGAGGTTGGATTAATTTTTAAAAATATATATATAAAAAAATATAATTGTTGCTAATATGTGTTTTAGCAGTATTTCTTGACAAAATTTGAAAAAAAAAAGAAGTAAGATGATCTGGGTAAAAAAAATATTATTGCAATCCATAATTAACTTAACCAAGCTCCATTGTAGGTCTGATAAAAAATTACATTTGATTGCAAATAGAAAAATGTTTTTACAGGTGTTGTTAATGTTTTAATGAATTTGAATTAAAATCAAAGATATTTTGAGTTGAGCCCTTTCCTGCCTTAGGTGTTAAGCTAAATTGGGTTAGATTTTACTTTTATATGATCCGATCATCTAAGTAAGTTAAAGTTTGATCCAATCGATCTAGTAAAAATCTAGTCTGACTAGAAAAAATTGAAGACATCAGCGTTTTAACATTGTTCTTCAAATATTGAGACGATGATATCTTAGATCGACCTGAGTAAACCCACCAAACAAATTCCTCAGTCAATTCTAACAACTTTATTTTATGAAATCATGTTTTATTTAATTACACAATAATAGAGGTGTAAGACAGCAATCAAATAATTTTTAAAAACAATTATATGATTTGATTTAATTATATGTATAGATTTATAGAGGTTCTAAGTAAAATTATTAGTATTTAAAATAATTTACACTTAATAAAAGCTTACTTTGAATAGTATAAGCTCTCTCAAGAAACACATCATACAAATTCCATACAATATGACTTTCATGTTGTCGCACGTGTGCGGCGTCGCGGTGATGGTTCACTCTCAGTATTGTATTAGTCTGGCAAATATGGGAAGACAAGCAATTCTTGTCTTTTATCAGTGGAATGATGAGTAGGAGTCGCCACCTAGTATTTTGATCACTAGGAACCCTAACTGGTCTCTAAGATCGAGCACAGGGACTAGTTGCGTAAATGGAAAGTATTAGCAATCCAAATACACCCTACCTAAGGTAAGCTGCATTGTTTAATTGTCTGATATATGCTAAGGTCTATCTGTTGGTCTGTTTATGGTTTAAGTAACATCAATAAAAAAGAAATACCTTTTTAATATTGAGAATACATTTTACGTATAAATTCATATTCCTAGATACTATAAGAAAACAAAATAATTTTTAGGGAATTTTTAAAATATTGGCCAAGTTCTGGTGGCTTTAATAAACTGGTTATTAAAGCCAAAATGCATGCTAACATATATATATATATATATATATATATATATATATATATTTTTTTTTTTTTTGTCATATGAAAATACGATATGATTTTTTAAGACTTGGCCGTATGCATGAAAACAAGATATTTTTTTTAAAATTTTTGCAACATTTTGATGAAAACCGGATTCGTATCCTTACGGTATAAAAATACAAACCGATACTAATCAAAATGGATAGAAAATATATGCGGGAAAATCACAAAATTTCAATTTTTTTTTTAAATTTGGACTAGGCCAGACCCGACCCACTCATTTTGGGTTGGGCCGGACAGTGAACTGTGGAGCAGCCGGGGACAACGAAGGAGAAGAAGCTGATCTGGTAGTGGTGGCGGTGCTGGTGTTGACTGCGGCAGGCAGTGGTGGTGTTGAGGAAGAATCACGCGGCGGACAGGGGATTTCAGACAGTGGTTTTTCTTCATTTTTCTCTATGTTTGCCTGTGTTTTCTTCTTCTCCTTGTTTCTGTTCTCCTGCTTCTACGTTTCTTCTTCAATCTCTGATGATGGTGGAGCTGCTGTCGATGGCGGTGCTACTATCTTTGATTGGGTTAACCTAAAATCCCACGTAGTGATTCCCTTTAACCCGAATTAAAGTTTGTGTAGCTCGGTCAACCTGAAATCTCATCTGGTGATTTTCTTTAACCAAAGCTAAATTTTATATATGGCGGGGTTAACCTGAGATCCTATTTGGCGACTCCCTTTAACCAAAGCTAAATTCTGTGTGCGATTGGGTTAACTTGAGATCCCCTCTAGCGATCCCCTTTAACCAGAACCTAAATCCTGTGTGTGGTTAGGCTAACCTGAGATCCCTTCTGGTGATCTGCTTTAGCTATAACCAATAGTAAAGGTATGGTTGGGCAAACCTGAGATCCTTTCTGGCAATCCCTTTTAACCAGAACCAATATCCTGTGTGTGGTTGGGCTAACCTGAGATCCCTTCTGACAATCCCCTTTAACTAGAACCAAAAACATGTGTGTGATTGGGCTAACCCGAGATCCCTTATGGCGATCCCTTTTAACCAGAACCAAAGTCAAGGTATGGTTGGGCTAACCTGAGATCCCTTTTGGCGATCCCCTTTAACTAGAACCAAAATCCTGTGTGTTCTTTCTGCTGACAGGGTTTGAACTTGCTTCTTTCTTCTTTTTGAGAATTTCCTAATGGTAGGGTTCTTCTCTCTTTTCTTTTTATGATGAAGTTTGATCAAGCTTTTCACTTGATGCTTTTTTTGTGATTTTGTAGGATTGACATCGGTTTTTCCTTATTGCAAGGTTGACATTTGTCCTTCCTAGTGACTGAAATTAACTGGATTTTCCTGATGACATAGTTGGAAAACTTGGTGCTTTCTAATTGCAGGATTGACCTAATAATTCTTGATTGCGGGGTTGATCTTCTCATTTCTTTGATATTGTTCTAATTGTAAGGCATATCTCATCTTCTTCCCGTTCTAGGGTCAAAACCATGATTCTTTGTTATTCATCAACTCAATGATTCTTTCTTTGTCTACAATCTTACTGTACTACATTGAGAATTTTTCCTGTAACAATTCAAAAATATTTGATGTAATGTTTTGAGGTTAGATGACATGCATGCATCCTTACTTGGTTTGAAATATAGGTCCCCCTCTCTTTGACGCTCCATTGTCATAGGGTGCCTTTATTTGCTATCCAAAGCCTTCTTTGTTCTTCTGATCATCGGCTCATCTGTGTGCTAGCCTTCAACTCAGATGCAAGTGCAATGCCCATTCTGGGTTGTCCATGACTATTACTGCTTTCATTGTTTCTTAAGCTTGACCATGCCTCCAAGTTTGGTGTTGTTCGATTCATCATGAAGGAGTTTAACAAATCATTCATCTCCTGGATTCTCTCAAGAAATGTTCTTTGATTAGTTATGTGCGTCTTTCGTGGAATTATCAGGTCGTCCAGACATGCATCTCATAGTTTATAGTAAAAGGCTCATAATTGTATGCTTAGTGTTCTTCTTAATAGATTCCTCTCAGCTCATCTAATTAGATTATGAAAATAAATGTCTCGGCCTCATCAATGATGTTGCTTTTATCACCCATACTCATATGGTGAAGTGCACATTTGAGCTTCACAATAGATGGTCCCACAATCAGTCTTAGTGGTATACATCTTGCAAACATTCATTCAAATACAATCATGCGATAACATCTGTCGGGGGTCATAGCTATGTTTCAAAGGATAAACCTAAGATAACGATATGAAGATGTCCTTCTAGTGCAACATTGTCCCATAGTCAGTATTGGTGGTGTGCATCTTTCTGACATTAATTCAAAAAGAGCTATGTCATAACATCTTTCAAGAGTTATAGCCACGTTTCAGAGGTAAACCCAAATAACAATATGAAGATGTCCTTCAGGCACATCTTTACTCTTAATTATTGTTGGAGTTCATTTAGATCATGATTATATTTGAACAATATTGCCCCCAGTATAATCTGAATGTGCTTGTTCATTGATTATATTTCTTTAAACCTCATTGTCCTTAGTTGATTGATTCATCATTTGATCATCTTTCATTGCTTCCCAGCTGATCTGATTTTCTTTTTCACGGTCCAATATATTGCCTCTGGCTGCTCCACTTTTTAAGTAGTGTCGAGAAATGTTGATGTCATTTCTATCCAAGAATTTACAAACTCAATCGATGTTCTTCTTGTTTAACAATCTTTCTTATTCTCGAATCAAATCTCATATTTCAAAGATCATGTCTATTCATGTCTAATTGTTGAAATGAAATCAGAGAGATGTCGGTTTTGGAAAAGATCTTTTGAAAATCAAGCTTTTTAGTCAAAGACCCAACACACGTCATTCAAAATATACAGTCATTTGAGTGTCTTGTATTTTGAAAACAGAAATTGACCCATTGTAAGATTAAAATTGTTTTTTTCTATGTTTCTATGTGTCAATTGTAATCTCTGGTTTTGGGTATATCTTATGATGGTCTGTGATGATATGATCTTTTGTGAATTTCAAAGAAACAAAATGCTCAAGTCATCATAATCCAACTTTTCCTTGATGAATGACCAATCTTGATCTCTTGATGACATCAGGGGCTTTATCATGGATATCAAAAGTCATGTTTGTTGCTCAGTATTTTTCTGGTGTTTGTCTTTCGACATTTTGCTATGTCAGTGTGCATAATAACCAGTAGTTTAATCCATGAAGCCATGACTCTTATGAAAAAGTTCTTCAAGTTTTGAGAGCGCCATTTATCGGTTCAGATTGCTTACTTGATCAAAAAAGGCTTCTTAAAGCATGTAATACAGGCTATGGTTCATGGCTATGAAAGAAAGGAATTTCATAGACTCAAAAGGTGTTTGAGGGTTTCAAAGACCTAGAATCAACATCAACTAATCATCAACTCTTTCTCTTGTTGTCATTGTAGAGGAATGACATACAACCATGTTAAGGATAAAATAAAATAAAATTCTCTTAACATGGGTTATAATCCAACTTTTCCTTGATGAATGACCAATCTTGATCTCTTGATGACATCAGGGGCTTTATCATGGATATCGAAAGTCATGTTTGTTACTTAGTATTTTTCTAGTGTTTGTCTTTCGACATTTTGCTATGTCTACTAACTGTGACATGATTAATTATAGCACCCATCTTCACTGCTTTCTCTAAATGATCATGAAAGACCAACATCGGTATTTTTTGCCCCGCAGTCTATGTCTTTTTTTTAGCTTTTTCTCAAATGTTGGATTTTTGTTCTTAACATTCTTTTTACCATTGACTTTAACCTTGTCTTTATCCTTTTTAACAACATATCTCTTATTGCCCCTAGTGTGGGTGTGATCCTGGTCAGGGTTTTTTTTGAAAGAAAAAATCCACTAGGCTCCAAATGGGATTGCAAAGGATATATTTCAAGAATTGTAAAATGAGTGAACAAAAATGACATTTCCTCATTTCAAGTAAGGTAAGTTAGAACCGATAAATTTTGACCCATTCCAGTGTAATGGTTTGGATTTGTAAGAGTCAATGATTCGCGAGTCCATACCTACTAAATCCACTACGTGTCATTACTGCTAAAATTTAGCTATGTAGGGTGTGGTTCATTTTTGTATACAAGATCAAAATTTGTTCGATCACCTCTTGCCATTTTAACGAACATCAAGTCTTTTCTGGAATCAAAACACTTTTAATCATTTAGGATTGATTAGCTTTAATCGTAAGTTGGAGTTTCATCAAAATATTTTGTTAAAATAAAATGTTAAACATCTCATGATTCCAAAACAAAAAAAAGACCAAGAAAAGATATATTTCATTAAATAATGAGATGTGATCCCAAACAAAATTGTGAATAAACAAGATTGAAAAAACAACATTTCTGATCAGCTTCTTCATCAATCATCCATGTCTTGTTATCCCTCATTAGTGATGTCTTGTTAATGCTATCATCCTTCGCAAGACCTGCCTCTTGCTCACCAACTTTTGAACTTAATCTTCAAAATTCTTGTAATTCTTCACATCTCATCTAGATAATTTCATCTAGTGAATCATTCCTTAGGGAAATGAACTAATTGTGATTTGTTCTTGATGGCAAAGGTCAACTGGAATAGGAAGCCTTCATGGAGCAAACCATTTCCTAATCGTAACATGTCAACTTTTTCGGTCTTAAAGTTGAAGAAAGTCATGTTAGGAAAATATTCTCCCATCAGCACAACATCAACTTTACAAAATGCCAAAGGATTTACATGGGGTTCTCTCATTATCAAAACCTCTATGTTTATCGAATGCCTCTTGCTCCATCGTTTTCTGTCATGATCCTCCATGATCCATACTTCCATGAAATTGCTCTCCCTATCGATCCAGGTCATGGCAAACTTTCCTTTGTATTCAGTAAGTCTGGTATCTTTGTTATCATTACCCTCAAAGGCTAACGAGGGAAGTGGAAACAAACAATGACTCTCTCTTTTCACTTCAAATACAAAGACATTTTTCTTCCAAGTGAGCCAATGAAGTAAGCCATTCACTGATACTTTTGTCATGCGATGAAGGGACTCTTCATGAGGCAACTTCACTTCATCCAATAGCTTCCATTTCCAAGTTGCTGATTCAAAAAACTCAACTCTAATGCAGTGGTACATATAGAATTCTTTATGTGAGTGAAACTTGGGCTTCGAGAAACTCACAATCTTGTATTGTAAAGGATTTGACCTTTCAATCATTAGGCCAAATTCTATAGTATCATATCGTGTCTTTGAATTTGGGATCTTTTGCCATTGTTGGATGGAAGGGATACACACATAATAACATGATTTATTATATGCGCGACAAAGTAGAACCCCTTCATTTGTTGATGACACAATCTCCATGTGTTCTGGAAGAAAATCATGGGGTATTTGCATATCGGTCTTCAAAGCGTTAGTTGAAACAATTTTAGTTCTTTGGCCGTGTAGTTTTGTAAAAAAGGTTGTGTTTATGAATTGGAGGCTTGAGCGAATCTTCCTTGCCACTGTCAGATGTTGGCAACTCTTAACTTTGGAGAGGAGAATAAAATTGAGAGACCTTTATTCAAACTGACGAGTATGCATGTTTAACACATATGAGTATGTTCTATATGATAAACTCGCCCTTCAAAGGGTGATGCATGGTCGTAACTCAAGAGTTTTGATTCTTCCTCAAACTCTGCAATGGAAATTTCCTGAGTGACAACCATGGTGTCACCCGCAAGTCTTGATTCCAAGATACTTTCAGGAACGACTTGTTTTGATGCAAAACAAAATATAGGGAGCAGACACCCTAAAGGCAAATTTCTAGTTCTTTTATGTGAGAAAAAGGGTAGGTTGACTATTCAGTCTCTAAAAAAGGTCTCTTGTTGTCCCAGTGATCACCCTCGTGTAGGCAATATGGGGGCTTAGTAGGTAATGGGATGGCATGTGCACCAATCATCACCAGTCTAGCACTCAGCGAAGAGTTGGAGTTTACACAAACTTAAACCTTGACCAAAAGTCGTAAGGTAAGCTGTTAGTCCCCAACCTAACTTAAATTTTTCCAGTATAAACTCTCACATAAAAAGAGAATAATGCATGAAATAATTCTATACAATGCGTGAACAAATATGCAAAAGAATTAAAGTGTATAATCAAAAAACAAAAGAAAATGCATATTAACAATAAACTCACAAAACCAAACACAAAAATCAAACAAAACAATGCTTAGCCCACAAGGTCCCTAGCAGAGTTGCCATAATTCGCACGTGTGCAGCGTCGCGGCGATCGTCCACTCTCAGTATTGTATCTGTCTGGAAAATATAGGGAGACAATGAATTCTTGACTTTTATTAGTGGAATGATGGAATTGGAGTCACCACCTAGTATTTTGGTTACTAGAAACCCTAACCGGTCTTAGAGATCAGGCACAAGGACTAGTTGCGTAAAGGAAAGGTATTAACACCCCAAATACACCCTACCTGATGTAAAATGCATTGTTTAATTGTCTGATATATGTTAAGGTCTATCTGTTGGTCTATCTATGGTTTAAGAAAAGTACTCCTCAGTAAGGAGATCCTTATCTTATCGGGTAAAACCTAACCGTTCTAACGTAAATAAAAAAAACTATCTTTTTAATATTGGGAATACGTTTTACATATAAATTCATAATCCTATATACTATAAGAAAACAAAATGATTTTTTGGGGAATTTTTAAAATATTGGCCAAGTTTTGGTGGCTTTAATAAACTGGTTATTAAAGCCAAAATGCATGCTAACACATAATTATTTTTTTATGGTTTGAAAATATGATATGATTTTTTAAGAGTTGGTCGTTTACATGAAAACATGATATTTTTTTATTGTTTTTTAATTTTTCCAATGTTTTGATGAAAACCAGATTCTTATCCTTACAATATAAAAATACAAACTGATACTAATCAAAATGGACAGAAAAATATGCAGTAAAATCATAAATTTTCAAAATGAGTTTTTTTTTTTAAATTTGGACTTGGCCAGACCCGCCCACTCATTATGGGCTGGGCCGGACAGTGAATAGTGGAGCACTCTCCACTGTTCATACAGAACAGTAGAGTAGCTGGGGATGACGAATGAGAAGAAGCTAACCTGACAGCGGTGGCGGTGCTGGTGTTGAATGTGGTAGGCAGTGGCGGTGTTGAGAAAGAATCATGTGTCGGATGGGGGATTCCAGATGGTGGTTCTTCTTTGTTTTTCTCTCTGTTTTCTTGTGTTTTCTTCTTCTCATTGTTTCTCTTCTCCCGCTTCTACGTTTCTTCTTCGGTCTCTGATGATGGTGGAGCTGCTATCGAAGGCGGTGCTGCTGGCGCTAGTCATGGTGGACTGGGGAGCTGAGGGTGGCTGTTGCTTCTTTTTTCTATGTTTTCCTTACCCTCTGTTTCTACCCTCCCTCTTGTTCTTTCTCCTTTTCTATGTTTTGTTTCGGTTTCTCCTCTGTTTCTGCTGGTGGTGGAGTTGTTGTTGACAGTGGCTCAAGGCGGTTCTCGTGGCGGCGATGAGGAAGGCAGGCGGTGGCAATTCTTCTCTCTTCTACTCTGTTTTCTCTCTTTTCTTGTCTCTATATCTCAAAACAATTCCTCTCTGTTTTGCAATCTTCCATCTCTTCTTTCTCTCTTTTTCTGCCCCCAATTGTTTTCAAATGTTCCTCTCTATTCCCCCCCACTTGTTGATCTCTCCCCTGTGGTATTTATAAGGAGGAAAAGGGGGAGAGAGGGCTACTACCCCTATCCAGTCATGGCACAGGGGTAGGGTGGCCGAGGGGCCCCTGGGTAGCCGTCTCAGGGCCGCTCGCAGGGCTTGTCCCCTCTGCATTTTCGTCTTGTGGTAGGTCATGGGTAAGGGTTTGGGTAAGTAGGGGTCTTTGTTAGGTTTGTTTTAAGGTTTTGGGAAAGAGAGTGAGCAGGAAAATGCAGGGGAGAAAATCTTTTCGTTCCCTTGCCTCTGCGTGTCCAGGGGAAGAAGACCCACGTTGCCGTTCAAAACGGCAATGTTTTGTTTTTTGAAGTGAATAGTGCAATGAAACGATGTCGTTTTGGACAAAACATGCCATTTTATTTTTAAAAAAAGGTGCCAAAATGTTAATTTTTCAAATCAGTCCCTCTATTTGGGGTTTTTTTGTTTGATCCTTGGTTTTGGATTTCTTCAATCAAGTCCCTAATTGGCCATCAAACTTTAATAGTTATGCAATTAAGCACCTGATTTGACCAAATTAAGTCTTAAAAAATATTATTTAACCTCAGAACTTTAATTTCTTTCAATTAAAGCCTAAATTGACTTACAAATTAATTTTTCTTGCAATCAAATCCTTCGTAAATTTAATTAAACCTTCAATAAAATTCAATTGAGTCCATAAACATTTGATTTTGGACTTTTCTCCTCAAATTGAATTTTCTGTTTCAACAAGGCTCTCATCAGTTCAATATATACTGTCAAATTTTAATCTTTGTATTTTTGAACCTCCTCAACCATTTTCTAGGCGCATCAACATCTTATTCTCACTGCTATTATTTTTTTGGATTTCTTCCGACTATATTTTTTTATTTTTTTGTATTTTTTTTGTGGGGACTCAAAAATAGATTACAACACATGTTTGGAGACTTAAACTATTTAATGACTATGTGACATTTAATTTCTTAATTAATTGCATTTGAACTTGCAATATACAATTCAAACAACTTTGTAGTGCTTTAATTATGAAGTTTTCACCAATTATCAAGTATTATCTTACTCAACAACATCATTAATATTGTTAAACAAATTGTTGCACTAAATGAAATTTTGTTTGAATAATAATAAACATTATGTGCTGCTTTGTTTTTCATTATAATCATATGTATAGATTTGTAGAGGCTCCGAGTGAAATTAATTTTCCTAAATGCATGGCACTTAATAAAAAATTTACTTTGAATAATATAAGATTTCTCTCATGAAACACAGTAATACACAAATCTCATATAATACGACTTTCACCTTTTGAAACTATGAAAATATTTAATGCATATGTAGCATTTATTTTATTAATTTATTGCATTTCTGAATACAAATAACTTGTAATATTGGATTCAAAGATCCTCATAATGTTTTAACCTGAAGATTACATCAATTATCTATTTTTAGCAACATCAATAGTATTGTTAACAAATTGTTGCATTAAATAAAACTTATTTGGAAGAATTGTAAATATATTTATATAGGTTTCGAGTGTTTCACTACAACATTATCCAGTTTTACCGACGGACTAATTCTGTCGGTGACAGTAATGAAATCCATCGGTAACAATAATACCGACGGCGTCACCGACGGATCACGTCCGTCGGTATAACAGTGGTTAGTAAATCCCATTTCCGTCGCTAATTCTGTCGCAAATAAAAAAAACCACCCACCGACGGAAACACCGACGAAAATACAGACGGATACACGCGCGCCAAAAAAAAGTTTCCCGCAGGAACATTACCGACGGAATAACTCCGTCGATAATTTCAAGGGTAATTACCGACGGCATTACCGACGGAAAACCCGTCGGTAAGGATGGCATAGCTTGTAATTTTTGTTGCAACTCTCTGTGTAATACCGACGGATATTATCCGTCGGTAATGCCGTCGGTATAAAATCACCGACAGATAATATCCGTCGGCAATCCGTCGGTGAATGTGGCAAAATCACGTAAATTTTTTGCAACTCTCTGTTAAATGCCGACGGATATTATCCGTCGGTATATCCGTGGGTACTTATTTAAAATATTAAAAAAAAATTTATTAATTGTAAAAAAACCTTGATAAACAAATAAAAATGCATTAAACATTAAAAATGTAAAAGTAATAATATTCATTACAAATTTAATGTGTTTAAA
>Ga0325403_1005373_pt1 | contig 12068 bp, 9 predicted proteins | sample PopdelMetagenome_19_FD_205665 | JGI IMG/M metagenome (GOLD analysis project Ga0325403, IMG submission 205665) | Populus deltoides microbial communities from Bellville, Georgia, United States - Xylem-PdKOR-R4 | ecosystem: Host-associated > Plants > Phyllosphere > Stem > Wood/Secondary xylem...
TTTTTTCTGTTGACTTCGACAGCGACGAGGCGGTGGTCCGGCGACAGCCTCATTCAAGTCTAGAGACGTCTATCTACCTGCCTACCATAATAACTCACTCGAAAAACAAAACTAAATATTAAATTAAACACAAATTCCTGAAAATACCCCGACTCTCATCGTTTTATAACTCATCATCGGAGGGACCATCCTCGTAATTTAAATGCAAATACAGACCCACTGCACAATTTCAAGTCAGGATTACCTATTTATTGACTGGACATGTCGATTTTTCTGAATTTTTTTTAACTTACTTCTTTGCTTTCCTAAAAAACAAAATAAAAAAAATTATATAAATCCTCCAAAAACAAGTCTAGACTGCGAAGCCTCCAAGAATGTTATCTGTTAAAGGACATTGAACACAAGAGAAAAGAAGAAGAAGAAGAAGAAAGACTCGAAAATTAAATAAACTTCTGCGATACAGGTAATAATTTTTAACTTCTCAAATTGGCTCCATTTTTTCTCGAGCTGTGAGATTGATTGATTCTAGGGAGACCTTTTTTTTTCTTTCCAAATTTTGAATCTGTAAGTTCATTTCAAGAATTTTTCTGCAGCTTTATTTTCTTTTTTTAACTTGATTGCCTGCTGTATTTTTAGTTTTTAATTATATTTGATTTGTTTAATTGGAGGGAGAATCAAATTATATGTTTCGTTTGGCTGCGGAGAAATCGATGAAATTTGGAATCTTTTTAGTTATTCAAGATTCTTTCTTTGTGACATTTGTTAACGGGGAATTTTTATTTCTCAATAGCCAAAATCCAAATGGAAAATTGGATTTTATTCTCCTTCAAGGGATTTTTTTTGTTTTGTTAGTTGATGCTTTATTTACTTGGAATTTATTAAATTGAATGCAGATTCTGCATAATAAAAGAAAATTTATCATTCCATTCCTTGCAGGGAATTATGTATATTCGATTTTATCGGAATCTTGAATTGAAAAGAGAATAAAGAAGATTAGGGAGTGATCTTAAGGAGGATTTATTGGCACATTGTGATTCTTGAGGTTATCAGTGGATTTGACCAGATGAATGTTGTTGGGAAAGTAGGTAGTTTAATTTCTCAGGGTATGTACTCAGTTGTGACCCCTTTTCATCCTTTTGGCGGGGCTGTGGATGTGATTGTGGTACAACAGCAGGATGGGACATTTCGAAGTACCCCATGGTATGTTCGATTTGGTAAATTTCAGGGTGTTCTAAAGGGAGCAGAGAAGATTGTCCGCATAAATGTCAATGGTGTTGAAGCGAATTTTCACATGTATCTTGATAATTCCGGTGAAGCTTATTTCATAAAGGAGGTTCAGCCTGGTAAAGGAAGCGAGGCAAATGGGGTGATAAAGGATTCTAATAGCATGACAATGTCAAATGAAGGTGTCAGTGTTGGTTTTAGTGATGCCGGTGATAATAATGTTGTTGGAATATCTAGGCTTGAGCATAGTGTTTCCGATTCTAGGGTGAGTCAGTTGCGAGAGGAAGAGAATTCATCAGGTGCAGCCCAACTTCGAAGGGCAGAATCTGATGGTGACCGGAGGTATTATGATTTTCAAGATGAGCAAGCCTCTATGGATGATTCAGTTGAGTTATCAGAGTATGCTTCTGATCTATACAATGGTTTAGATGGTGAGCATCCTGCTGTTTCACAAGGTTCAGATTCAGAAGTGATCTTGGTGAGTGTGGATGGTCATGTCCTGACAGCCCCTGTATTGGAATCAGAACAGAATACCGAGAGTGTGCAATTATGCATCCCTCAGTTCCATCTGGGCCCAGGTGATGACACCGAGGAGTTTAATTTAGGTGATGATGCATGGGCTGCTGATTACATCACTAAGCTGAATGCATCCGTGTCTAATTTTTCATCTGATAATGCTTACAGTGTAAATAATGGTGATAATGCTCGCCAACCGGAAGTTTCTGAAGGTGACAGGGAGCTTTTATGTCAAAGTCAAGAAATTCAGGACATTCCTAGGTCAGAAGGAGATCTTCTGGTGCAAAGTGATTCAGATGCATCTGTTAGGATAAATAGGGAAGAGGTTTTCAAAAGCTGCTTGGCGTTACCGGAATTGGCCAAACCGGGTGGAATTGCTGATCCTGAGGAAACAGATACTTCACCTGAGGTGCAAAAAGATTCACATGAGGAGTCTCCCTGTAGTCCTCCAGCAGTTGATCAAACTACTAATGGAGATCTTGTTGAATTCACAGATAATGGCTGTAATTCTGATTCTAGTGGCCTCCATGGATCACCTACTGTGCAGGTTGAACTCAAAGCAGCAGAGAAAAATGCTTCAAGGACAGAACATATAGGTGCTGACAGCACATGTACTTCTGTTAGAATTGGTAACAGTTCAGATGAGATGGGTGAAGAGTCTTATCACATGTCCACAGTAGGTGAAGAGTTGGATAATAGCCTGCAAGGACCTGTTTCTGAAGATGAGTCCAGTAAAAGCGAGACTGTGAAACCACAAATAGAGTGCGAAGCTTGTTCAAGCAAAGGTAAGAGTTAATTGTTGTTTTCTGAATCTTGAAGTCTGTAACTGTAGTTTGAGCTTGGTCTATGTAGAGTGTGAAGCTTCTGTTTTACCTTTTTCTTTCATCCTAACTTTTGTAGGGTTTGAGATCTCCTTCTGTGGAAAGGAACTCCATTCAGGTATGGGCTTGGAGTCTGCTGCTGAAGTGTTTGTAGCACATCGCATATCTGCTGAGGAATTTAAAAACTCTGCAACATCAATTATCAGGAATGAAAATTTAATAATCAGATACAGAGAGAAGTACTTCACGTGGGAAAAGGCTGCTCCTATTGTGCTTGGAATGGCTGCATTTGGTTTGGATTTACCTGCTGAGCCCAAAGATGCGATTCCTGTGGAGCTGGATGGCATACTCGAGCAAAGGGATGATGATGCTGGGATTACTTCCGCACCATCTAGCCGCAGATGGAGGCTTTGGCCTATTCCATTTAGAAGGGTTAAGACAAGCAGTAACTCATCAAGTGAAGAGTTATTTGTTGATTCTGAATCTGGAGTGCAAAACTCAAATGTTGAATCAACTTCAGCATCCTGTGGTGGTTCTGAGTCTCCTCACAAGCAGTTTTTAAGGACAAATGTTCCAACTAGTGAGCAGATAGCATCATTGAATCTGAAAGATGGTCAAAATTTGATAACATTCAGTTTCTCTACTAGGGTTCTAGGTACACAACAGGTTGGTTCATATGTAGCATATAAAATCTTACAAAATAAAAATGATAGCAATTAGCAATTCATGCTACCCAATTTCAGCTGCTAAGTAACATTCAGTTGTAACAGGTTGATTGTCATATCTACTTATGGAAGTGGAATGCAAGGATAGTGATCTCAGATGTGGATGGAACAATTACCAGGTAAGGCTCCTGACATCCCAGCATGAATTACATTACTTGAATTTTGGATGCTGCAGCTTGCTGAAGCTCGAAACACCTGTGGGAGGGGGGTGGGGGTGGGGTTGAATTGGGGTTTTCGGGGAGTTGAATTAGGTGTTCTAAAACTAATCCCAACAATTCGGTTTATGTCAAACAACCACAAAAAACCCAATCGCCCCACACAACAACCTTTTCAAGCACACTAACACATGTCAACAAATATTCCAACACACACAGAGCAACCACCTGTTTATCAATACAATCCACATGGCAACAAGAAGTTAATACTAGTGCAAAAAAGTAAAGAGATAGGGAAGAGAGATTGCACATGGATTTTATAGTAGTTTGACACCAACCACCCACTCCACTTCCCAAGCAGTAAGCTTGGGCTTCCACTATCACTCACGTCTTATTTCACGGGTTAGGCCAACGAATCCTTTTGCAGGTTCAAGATTCAAACCTTTACAACTGATTCTTTTTACACTGGGTTTAAGATCAAATCCAACCAATCTTTTTAATGGACAAAGATTGAAACCAACCGCTTTCCACAACTCAAGGACAAACCATAGGTGGTTTTTTCCAGATATATAGACCGGAACCTGAAAAAGCTCACAACCAAGTTATAGGACCGTTTACACTTTAACAATAAGTTTCACTATAAATGAATGAAAACAACATTCATAAGAATAGATTACAAAGAAATTCTCAGGTCTTAGTAGGTGTAATCTAATTCTTTTTACATGAGGTAGGAGGTGCAATCAATGTGTAAGAGAATAATAAAGAGTAAGCTCAAAGTAGAAAGAATATGATTATGTAAGAATAGGAATTATAGCCCAATGATTTCAACAATCTTATAAAAAGTGTAAGGAGAGGTCTATTTGTAGGAAAAAGTGGCAAGTTATCCGTTTAGAGTAAGAGAGAATTGGCCAAGAATTTTGAATTTTGGAAGTCTGGTATACCACATGGTTCAAGCAATGATATAAAAAATATGTCATTCATGAAGTGAGGGTGGCTGCATGGTAAGAGATTTGAAATGCGTATCTTGTTTGTCCTAGTTGGCAAAAAAGAGATAAGGTTATTTCCAATTCAAATATTGGTGTAAGAACAAGGTAATTCAAATTTTGGTATATAGACAAGCTAGGTACAACTCTCACACACTTGAGCACAAGAGACAAAACAATTTCAAATCACTCAAATGATAAGGAGGTCGGTCACAATGCAAGGAATAACATTTGGTATACCACAGGTCTTAAGGAAAACTTTATTTGGCATGGTTGTTTATTTTACCGGTTGTCTTTGGAATACTGTACCCGGTATGGTTGACTTGTATATGACATGCCATTTGGTTTATATGAGGCCTTTGGAATTTGTGTGGTATAGCCATTTGATGTACCAGAGGTCTTAGGCTTTTTAGGTGCGGACACGAGATGTTTTAGTGAATTTTGGTGCCAACTTTTCTAGGTTGTCTTTTGGGTATAGGAAGTTGATTTCAAGAGTTAAATGAGTCCATAAAAAGACTTGAGCCACATTTAACAACCACCTAAGACTAATCTTGAAGCATGATATTCCATCAATGTAGTTATATGTTATGCACAACTTAAAGACGTATCTTGAGAAGTTATAAATAATAATGTACCTATAGCAACACAACCTCAAGGGAATGATCAATAACCAGTTATTAGTTTAATTCATCAAAACTATGAGCAATGGATACCCTTGGACTACCAACAACTTTATCATATCTTAAGTTCACCAGTCATGTGTCAACCTGTAACCATCAGCTGAGCAATTCTTGTGGGCATCATGTTTTTGAATGTATCATTAAAATTGACTGAATTGTGGAGGCTTAATGCAATGAGTTTGGGCATGGTCTTCACCAATTTTGAATGTGTTCTCTCTGTTCTAGATCTTAATGAAATTACATTACGAATCCTTTTATCACTTTCTGAATGAAGAGTCTTACTGTCTCAAGCTAACATGGCACAGTTAAGGTGACAAAACAGAAAATTTTATTTCTTATGTGAATAAAAAGCTCATCCTCCATTATTAATTTTATAATAAAGCATCCACAAGCATTCTTAGCAATGGTATTACAGTACGAACTGATTAACTGTAAAATATTTTCCTCTTATGTTTTTCAGTTAATCATAGATTTTATTTTGGGGTATTAATTTGATAATTCTTGCCAGGTCTGATGTTTTGGGTCAATTCATGCCCCTGGTTGGAAAGGATTGGACACAATCTGGAGTTGCTAAACTTTTTTGTGCCATTAAGGTATTATTTTCCCTTCGATCTTGCTAACCAGTGGTTGCTAAATTTATTTTCAAAATGATTCTTCAATGCTCTGCCAATGTGTAACTATATTAGCTGTAAGCCTCTGAAAGTGAAGAAGACTGCCTTTCCTTTTGTTCTGTATGGATTAAAGTATTTTGGCTAAATGAATTTCTAATTGTGGTATAAGAACATTCGTGCTACGTGTCATCATCTAATGTCCAGAACAAAACTGGGCATCAGTCTCAAACTACTATGGGTCTGCTACATGGATCAATTATTTGGGCCAAACCTTTTTAAGAGCAAAAAGGAGGCATAACATCTGCTTACCCCTTTATAACCCTCTTCCTTTAGTCGATCCTCCTTATGTTAGATTGAATTTCTTTGTTGTTTGTTTATTTTGTAGGCAGACATTCTAAATATCAATTTTTAAAGGGACATATTCCATGCATATGGCTTGCTACTTCAATCAGTAATAGTGAACAGTGAAAAGTAATTCATGCAGACAATACATACTTGCCAATTAAGCTTTAGTAATTTAATCTGTTGATTCTTCTGTTACCTTGCATTTTTTTTTCACTAACAAATGCTATCGGTAGGAATGGTGGTTGGACTTGTTCCATGTTTTATTTCATTGAATTGCAGCTGGCATGTTTATGAACAAATAGGTTTTTTACAGTAAATGGACATCAAATATTGAATCCCGCATTTCCTGCAGGAGAATGGATATCAGCTATTGTTTCTGAGTGCACGTGCAATTGTTCAGGCGTATCTAACCAGAAGTTTCCTTTTCAACCTAAAGCAGGTATAAATGTTATTTGGGTATATTGTTTCCTTGTTTACTTATTGTTTCATGGATGATATCACATCATTGGCTCCTGGTTACTGTCTTTACCCTGTTGTGCAGTCTGTCTCTTCTGTTGCTTTAGACTGGGTTTTGCAGAGGTTATAGTTATGATGCTGCTCTATTGCACTGCATTTTACTGATTAGTGAATTTTTATTCTGCTTGCAGGATGGAAAAACCCTACCAAATGGACCTGTTGTTATTTCACCTGATGGATTGTTTCCCTCATTGTACCGGGAAGGTAAGGTCTTTTTAAAAATTATCTGTTCTATGGAATTGCTTGGTCTTCAAATTAATTTCTTGATACAGGCACTGATGATTCCAGCTTCATAAAGAGGAAATCATGGAATTTACTAAGGCTAAATGTTGTTGAAATATGTATATGTTTGTGCGGTGTACTTAAATGGGTTTTAAAGTGCACGAATCCACTACAAATTGACATCAAGGACAACTGCATATCTTGTTTTTCCAAAGTGAAAGAGAAGAATAGCTAAGATAAAAGAAAAGTAAAAATAAAATGAATTTTTCCATTTTTGCGACTAATAAAGTATCTGCACTTTCAGATGTGGCTATACTGTACATTTTAGTTATGTTACTTCTAGAATATGCATCTTATGAACCTTGCCCCGGTGAGCCTCCAGCATTTGAGAGCATGCAGCAGTTGGTCCATTCACAATTGCATCATTGACCCTCTGGTGGAAAATCCTTATTTCTTTGTGATTTTATTTTGTATCCAGGCTGCCAGCTTGACTTAGTCTGCATCTCCTATGTACTTGATATTCCACATCTTTTTTCCCATTTAAATTATACTCTGACTCCTCTCTGAAATTTGTTCTTGCATTGCATGGTTATCAGTCATAAGAAGAGCTCCTCATGAGTTCAAGATTGCGTGCTTAGAGGTAATCCTAAAGGGAAAAACCACCATGGACTTAGAATGACTTTTAGTAAGCATTTGCATTTCATCCCAAACTTACAGCATGCCCTGAATTTCATGTTCTGTAGGACATTAAAAGACTCTTTCCTTCTGATTACAACCCGTTCTATGCGGGATTCGGGAATAGAGATACCGATGAGCTTAGTTACAGGAAAATTGGGATTCCGAAGGGCAAAATATTTATTATAAACCCAAAGGTTTGGATTTTTATTACTGACATTGCTTTTTGGTGGTCTTCGATCTGGGATTTACTTCTTTTTCTTTGTGATTGCTAATAAGTTCTCATAAACTGACAGGGTGAGGTGGCCATTAGTCATCGCATCGATGTGAAGTCCTACACATCATTACACACGCTGGTCAATGATATGTTCCCCCCTACATCGTCAGCTGAGCAGGTAAGCATACTCAAGTGAACTTTAAGAACACATTGTGCTGTTTGAAAAGGGTGAAAATAAAAGAAATAAAAAAGTGTCAAGACAGGAGGGTACAGGTTGAGTGTTTGTTTAAATGCCCAAAATACTGTTTTACTCCACAAAAATCTTGAATGACCTCGACTCATATATCTGCAGGAAGATTATAACTCATGGAATTTTTGGAAGGTGCCATTGCCCGAGATTGAGTTCTAGTCTATGCCTTACAGAGAGATGGTTCCCTCGGCACTAACAGGATGAAAAGTGGATTGAAATGTCCACAAAAGTACAGATACGATCAAGATTCTTCGATTAGTTCCAATTTTCATAGCCAGAAGTGATGCCGTGTTAACCTTTTGCATTTCGCAGCACTGGTGTATGATTCGTAAGCAATTCATCTTGTATTGGAAGTCAAGAGGTGCTCGAAAAAGCCCCTTATTAATAAAAAAAAGCTTCTGTAATTTTGATGATAGTGTTTTTCCATGGTCGCTTTTTGAGGTTGCAATCGGAAATGGCTCGTGCATTATCTATGGTCTGCTCTTTGCACATTCCATGTTTAGGAGGGAGGCTCATGATATGTCCATAGGGCAGGAGAAGGGATTGGGTTTCGTTATATTGAGTTATCACGGAGTAAAATTGTTTTTTTTTTTTTAAAAAAATTATTATTTTTTTCTTTAAATTATTTGTTTTTAGTATTTTTAAATTGTTTTAATAAATTAGGTTGAAACAAATGAGATTCTTATGGGAATAACTAGCACGAACAAGTCAAATCGAGTTTACAAATTATTGACCAAGAAGAATATGTAGAGGGTGTGCTTTTATTGAAGTCATTGTAGTAATAAATTGCTTGTTCATGCAAAAGAAGAAGAAAAGCTACCAGCTTATTTTCAAACACACCGTATTCAATTTAGCATGCTTTAGACGTTAATTGGAATTACATTTTAAATAGTATTTCATGAGTTTATATATATATATATATATATATTTGGATTGTTTTGATGTGCTGAGATTAAGAATAGTTTTTTAAAATAAAATATTATTATTTTAATATATTTTTAAATAAAAAACACTAAAATAAATAAATATTATTACTGTTTAAATACTCTTTTACTCTATCTCATAACACGTTATATATTCTTTATCATATCAATAAGAAGATTTCTTTTTTTTTTTTAATCACAATAAAAAAAAGTCTACCATCGTGTCTTAATCATTTAATTAAAGATTATTACGTGTGCTCGTACTCCGTCACCGCACATGAGGGACGAGAGAGGTGCGGCCAAGCAGCCACCAATAAGCGGAGCCATAACTTTGCACAGCTACATGCATTCTTCAGGAATATAAAAGTAAATAAATAGTTTTTCATTAACAGAAATAGAAAATGAAAGTCAAAGTCTGTGGGAAAGGACAATATAGTAAATTAAAACCAAGCAAACCGAAAGGAGAGGCAAAAGACTCGAACCAAAGACGCGCAAAAATCCTTGACTCCTTCCCTTCTCCTTCATTTTCCTTGCTGCTACCCCCAAATTACAAATCCAATTGTAATAACACTATCATCATCACCAATCCGAACGCAGCAAAAACACCATCACGTTGTAAATAGTAATGTCGTGGATAAGAACCGCCGTTAACAGAGCGGTAGAAGTCGGTGGAAAGACTAACATTACACGCACCGTCCGTAGTTATGCAGACTCCGTCGTCCTTCACGCCGGCAATGCCGTTTCTGAAGGAGCCAAAATAATCCAAGACCGCATTGTAATATATAATTATTCATGTTTGTTTATTTTTTTTTAATTGGATGTGTATTAATTAATAATTGATTTTGGATGGTGCAGGGAGCGTCATCAAGGAGTTTGCAGAGTTTGAGGCTAACAGCAAAAAGATTAGAGGATGTATCCGTGTCATGTAGAGGTGAAGAGAGAGTGCAGTTATTGAGAAGATGGCTTGTTGCTCTTAAAGAAACTGATATAGAAAGAATGTTTTCTTCATCTCCTACTTATGAACATCATGCTGATGACTCCTTCAAGGATTCTCCTAAAAAACCTACCATTGTGAGCATCTTCCTATATAGTTAGCATTCATCTCATTTCTTTTGAAATTTAAAATTTAATTGTTGCATGGAGAAATCCTGTCTGTCCATTGGCATGCTGTGAATGTATAAAACTTGTGTCCATAGAAGTTTGATGGTTATTTTTATTTTTACTTTTTTCCCAAAATATTTAGTATTTATTTTTTCTATTGAAGTTGTGATTGGTTTCTTTTTTCAAGATTGTTACATAACTTTGCACAGGTTTATTATGTGGATCCTGATCTTGGGACGATGGATTTTCGAGAGGTTTTTCTTTATTGTCAAGCTCTTGAAGGGATTACATTGTCCATGGTAAGCACTCGGTTTGTTTGTTCGTAATCCTATTGTTGTTTTCTGCTGTATAAACATGACATATAGTTGTTGGTTGGCACAAAAGGTGATCAGGGTATATTGTGCTATTAATTTGCCATGTAAAAGGACAAATTTAATGCCTTTGGAACTTGTCAATCTTTTGCTTTAAATCTTAGTGTCATTTTGGTTTACATTTATTTAGCCGGGCTTTGTATTTGCTGATCCATTGAGTTTAACCGCAGGTTAACTGTTTTGTATGACTCAGATTCTTGAAGCGCCGAATGAGGAAGAAGTTTCATTGCTTTTGGAGATATTTGGGTGATTCCTCCCACTCTCGTAATTTTCTATTTATGTCTTGTTTAAGTAGTTGCTTGAAATTTCATTTTGTTAATGTGGAGAAAAGCTGAATGCAGCTAGCTTAGGGCTATGGCTTGTTGAGTCAGTCAAGTTGTCACAATGAAGAGAAAATGCGCTTTAAATGCCCTTTCACTTTCAGTGTTATGCATAGAACTTCATGTAAACATCCTTTTGGTTTGGTTTATATACAGGCTGTGTCTTGCAGGAGGGAAGGAAGTACACAAGGCAGTGATGAGCAGCATACAAGATTTGGCAACAGCATTCACCACCTATGAGGATGAAGTACTGGTATAAGTCCATATACACGCAAGACTTTATTATACTCTTGTAAATGTTCGTTTGTTTTATGTTAAGAGTTGCATACTCATTTCATCATTATCTACTGGATTGAATTGGGTTCATGGAGGACTTTTTTATCAATTTCTGCACCACAATCATGAAAAAATGGAAAATTTGCTGATAAGTAATGAATAGAGCACTTATGTTTTACATCACATTGCTCCCATTGTTACAAGTTAACGGATGTATTGTTCGCTTCTTCCATCTTTTTCCTTGCAAGTATCTGCTCCATTGATTATTAAATTGTATCCATCAATATGAAGTTCCTTTGGTTCACTTTTTAATCATCTAAAGCTGGTTTCATTCAAGGGAGATCAGTATTTTAGGCATTACCTTGGTAAGGGAGGATGTTTAGTTTGAAACTCAATTCCTCTGTCTCTCCTGCATTATTTTCAGAGAGAGGATACAGAGTGACAGACAGCTAAACTTTCTAAGAAAGTGAGCTTCCTTGCATAGGCTTAATCTTGGTTATGAGGTATCTCGACCGCCTGGTGGCTTTATCGATGATTTATTTTAACTTTCTTCTCATAATTTTGAAAGTTTTAGAGATCTTTAACTACTTATTCTACCTTTTTTTTTGGTCTATGTATTCTTTACCAGTTATCATCCTTTTGTAGCAAGGTTGTTCCTTTTACTTTAATTCTCGGGTTTTACTCATCAGGAAATAGCAGCTTATTCCTTGGATTTCTTTTCTAAAGTGATTATGATAAGTGTACAATTATCTCCTGTTTAATTCTGCAGACACCCTCATGGTTTTTTATTTGTTAGTATAAGATGATCCAGCATAACCTTTGGCTTTTCTATATAATATATGCTTGGATAAAGTTAGGGATACCTTTTGTTCTATAAAGAAGTTCAATTAATAGGTTGCAGATTTCCAAGTGAAATTTTATGATCAACATGACTCCCTCCCCCTTTTCTCTCTGTCTAGGTAAAGCGAGAGGAGTTGCTCCAATATGCTCAAAGTGCAATTTCAGGGCTGAAAATAAATGCTGATATTGCAAGGTAATTCAGGATGTTGTATCTTAGATTTGAAAGTGAGTCTTCAAAAATAAAAACTTTCTAGATTCGTTCATTGTCTATTGCAGAAGCTGATATTGTGAATTGGG
>Ga0325403_1005375_pt1 | contig 12067 bp, 9 predicted proteins | sample PopdelMetagenome_19_FD_205665 | JGI IMG/M metagenome (GOLD analysis project Ga0325403, IMG submission 205665) | Populus deltoides microbial communities from Bellville, Georgia, United States - Xylem-PdKOR-R4 | ecosystem: Host-associated > Plants > Phyllosphere > Stem > Wood/Secondary xylem...
AGTAAACTGATTGCAGTTCTGCAATTCAGTTTAAAGGATGATATGTTGAAGCATGCATTAAATTTTAATGTTTTTCAGTTAATAATCCCTTGATTGTTGGGGTAAGTTGTTAATGCAGAATATTATTTGAATTGATTTAGATTTCTCACCATGTTTTTAGAAAGTAATAATGTGAAGTTTGTTTTTTTGTTTTTCCTCTGTAAAGGCTTATATATAGAGCTATTAGTGACTAAATAAAATACGCTTCATCCTTTAAATATTGTGAGTTATCCATTTATAAGAAGAAACAGGAGAGTTAACAATCATATTTAATGAAAATGTTAAAATATTTCTATAATCCAAATATTATTTTTTTTATTTCAAAATTTTTTAGTTCAAACCGCAGCAATAACATGGAAAATAAACAAACATACTCTATTATACTTGGCTATTGTTAAATGACGGGCAAAACAGTTTCCCCGCAAACGCATTAGTTAAATTTAATTTAACGTGATCAGGATCGTACCAGGTAAAAAAAAAAAAAAAACTCGAACTGGATAAACTATTTGTGGAAGAGAAACCGAAAGAGAAATAGCAATTGCAATATAGCCTTATTCAATCACTACACTCACTCTTGCCCCTTCTCTCCCTTACTCATCCTCTAAAAAACACCTCCCTTTCAGACTCATAGCCCAATGCATCGACACGACCAAAAAAACTGGAGTCATTGTTACCGGAGCAGGCCTTGCAGGTCTAGCTGCCGCAACCAGGCTCAACTCCCAAAACATCCCTTTCCTCCTGCTCGAGGCTTCAGATGCTGTTGGCTGCCGAGTTTGGACTGATGTTGTTGATGGCTCCTGCCTTGAACGAGGCTTCCAAATCTTCATCATTGCATATCGTGAGGCCCAAAAACTTCTGGACTACAAGAAGCCATTGGATCTACAGAAGAGTTCTAGATGGTATTCTAAATATTACATCCTATGTGCACATGGATGCAGAAGGCTTTCTAACTTTCCATTGAGTAAATTCAAATGCACACATGGTGCATCAACTAATGGTAAGAAATAATGATCCCACGTGTCCATGCTAGCATGGCTTCTGCTGGTTTTCCTGACTGAAGTTCGAACTGAACAAGTAAAACGCAACCACAAATGCCCCTTTTAAGTCCTCTCCCTCAACTCTTAATGGTTGCATCCTTTCTTCAAGAATAACGTTTGAGAACCTGAAATAAACTTCTACAAAGCAATTTTTAATCAATGATATGTGACTAGAAATTTGCCAATGGTCAAACGTTTTAAAATTTAATGTAATTGGCCAAGTGTAAATGACAATGTACGAGTAGAAGACCACCACTGACTCTTTCTTCAAATAGGGCTTCTATATGGTTTTGGTTGAACAGAAAATTTGGTTAAAATTCTCTGTAAATACCACTTACGATTCTTGAGAAAAATAACAGGTAATGATTACATTAACCATCATGTATACTGAGATTTGGACATTCTTCAAAGTTTGCTGTTCATGTTGTTGGGACAAATACACAGAATAGGAGCATCACTAACACATCATGAACTACTTGCTATACCATGTCCTCGAGTAATTGTAATAATTACCGGGTGGTCCCGCATGATCTGATGTTCTGTAACCTTAAAGAATTCCTTGAACTCATCTGTCCATTACAATAGATAAATCAAATGCCCAAACAGTCAAAACAATGCACACAGTAATGGAAGGTAACCATGCCCACCTGCTTAAATTACCTTCAGTCACCACCGCAGGTATTCCACCTACAAATATCCTCTTGGTTTTAAAATCCTTAGACCCAACAGCTCCCTTTGGTATTGTTCCCTTGATTTCAACCTATAGAATCCGAAAACCACAACAAAGATCAACAAATCCAACCAAGTTAACAAGTTAAATTTAAAGGATTTTTTGGGGGGGAAAAAAGAAGAAGAGAAAAGGATGATGTTCAGTTTTTAAATCCAACAGCAAAATCCTACTTGTTTGCCATTGATAGTATGAGTATCTTGAATGACTTGATCAACAGCAGATGGATCTGAATAGGTCACAAAAGCCAAATCCACGAGGCTGCCCTGTTTTCCTGTCCTTCATTATCACAGAATCTGAAATTTCACCATATTCACCAAAATGCTTGATGAATTGTGCTGCATAAACACATATAGCCAAAAGAATAAACACTCTTTTTGTTAGAAAGAAAAAAAAAGGACTCCATTAGTGAATTGGAACATGACGAAGAAACTAACCAGTAGTTGTCTCTCTCTTGCTAAACCTCCAATGAAAATCTTTCTGCAACACATGTTAAAGAGTAAAATCCAATCAAACTTCACTGCTAAATCTTTTCCAAGAGGTTCATATATACCATCTCAAAGAACATATAAGCACATTCCTATGACTACCAGAATGGATCTTTTTCTTTTTCTTTTTTATTATCATTTTATAATAAGAAGATTACTATAACAAAAGGGTTTAATTATTAACCCAAGCCAAGCCAAGCCAAGCCAAACCAAATCCTACTAGTATGCCATTCATTATATATATAATATAAGGGGCTCTCTCCTCTATGAAATTCAAGCAAGCAATTAATAAAAGAACCCAACACCACTTAAGAGCAATTGAACTAATTTTTTTTATACAAAAAACACACTTTAATTCCCTGTTTGGTTCCTGTGAAAGACAGAGAGAAATTATAAAAGAAATTTATTTACTTTCAAATCCCACATATGCCCAACTAAATAGAGGCCTCAATTACAGTGTTATCAAGCTAAAAGTTAAACATATACAGATTATTTTCTATGGGAAAAAAAGCACAGATTACCCAGTGCTAGCTCCATCTCCAGAGAGAGGTCGAGTGAATTTAGCGTTGTTAGGTTCATCCTCGTGATTGGGTTCGTTATGGTGTCGGTCCATTGCTGCTTGAAGCTTTAACAAACGTCATCAATGGCTTCTCTTTCTATTATTTCTTTTTAATTTTCCAAAAAGAATGACAAAGAAGGAGAAAAACGTAAGAAGGTAAGCGATGGATGGGCTGGGTTTATTGCGCTTTAGTACTTTTTTCCCCCTTATTTTTTAACCTTCAAACCCCTGCCCTTAAATAAAGAATGTTTCTATTTATTTTCATTTTTTAGTTAAAAAAAAAAAAAAACTATGTGGGCGTTGTGGTTCTACACTATTTTTACTGTGGATTATAACGATTTTAGGCTTATTAATTTGGAAGGCTTGGTTATTCTGGAAGTTTATTTTGGGGTTTTTATGCAGTTTATTTATTTTTATTTATTTTTCTTATATTATGCCACAGCTTTCTCTAAACCAAAAGGGCTTGCAGGAGGAGAAACGAAGGAGGCAAAAAGACCGAGGAGAGGAGAAACAAAGGAGATGGCAGCGAATAAGAAAAGGGTTCACGAGCCAACAGAGTCACCCTGTCAACCACGCAACCCATGTTCTCTCTCTTAGAGGAACACGCCACTGAAAAGGGTTCACGAGCCAACAGAGTCACCCTGTCAACCACGCAACCCATGTTCTTTCTCTTAGAGGAACACGCCACTGCAAGAAGAGAAATGGAGGAGGCTAAAAGACTGAGGAGAGGGAGACGAAGGAGATCGCAGCGAATAAGAAGAGGATTCTGGCCAATAGAACCACCCTCCCACCATCTACATCATACCACCAACCAGGCACACAACCCTTGTTCTCTCTCTTTGAAGATCCTGACACGCCGCCTGGGCACCAACAACACTTCTACTTGACAACGCTGAACTAGACCCCAATCATCAATTAATCTTTTCTTTTTTTTTACTGGTTTTTTTTATTTAACTCCAACATTGCAGTGGTGCTCGACTTTTGATTGTGGCTCTTTAATTTTCTCTTTAACTTAAGATTTTTACACTTCAGTTTAATTTTTTTTTTCCTTGGGTTTTGAGCTGTGCTTTTATTTTTTTTCTTCTTCTTATTTTTTTTTTATACAACTCAAATCTTTGATGCCAGATAATAAATAATAAAAAAATAAAAATAAAAAGCTTTAGAAAAAAAAGAAAAGAAAAAAAGGAATTGGAAATATACAAGATCTGTAATATTTTTATTAATCATAAAAAATTGCTTAACATTTAGAAAAGTAGGGTATTAATATTAAAACCCTAAATAGAACAAGTAATTGGGTTTATGGCCCATTAAATAAAATACCCAATAATAATTAAATCAAACCCAACAAATAAAGTCAAATTAATAAACCTCAACTAAAAGTTCATATAAATTAAAATAAAAAACATAAGTTGAAGCCCAATCTCTCAATTGTTTGGACTATCCTCCATCGTCTTTGATCATATGCGTGCATTAATAATATTTCAGGTTCAGTGTCCCCATCAATTCTCCAAGGGTTGGAAGAACTCGACCCCGTCAAGTGTAGGTTAAGGCAACTCCGATAACGCTCTCAAATATAAGGATCAAGTTGTTGTGATGTCTTTCTGATAATCCAAGTATAGTTTGAATCTGGTCGTCGAGCCCATATACCGGGATTTGCTGAAGTTCACCATCCTTGGTAAAAACAACTTGTGCATTCAAAGCAGCATTAATATGTTCCTTTTGTGCTAAAGATATGGATAATGAGGTAGGGGTATCAAAAGAAGCATCAAGGATAGGTTGTATTTTATAAATACTGAGGTCTTTCATGTTAAAAGTAGAGCTAATATCAAAGTTTAATGGGAATTTAATGACATATTTATTTGATTTAATCATTTGCAAAACTTTAAATGGTCTAGCACTACTTACTTGCAATTTATGATCGGTTTCCAAAGAACACCGTTCAGGTCTAATCTGTATCATGAAATAATCTCCAACATTAAATGCATCATGATACTTAAGTAAATCAGCTCAAAATTTGTATTGTTCATTACTTGCTTGAATTTGTTTCATGATCTCAATATACAGATTATGAACCCTACATGGTAATGACTCAGCTGACTTAGACATCCTATCGTGAGGAGATATATGAAGGTGTTCTATAGGCTTCTAATATTTGTAACTATGAACACTAAATGATTGAGGGTGTGGAATGAGACAAACATTGTTTGAAACCTGTATAGATATGGTATGGACACAATCAAGTAAACTAGGATTATCTTCATCTTCCTCATCATGTGCATGAGGTAAGGGGTCAGAAGTTCAACATGTTGCTCTAAACTTATGAATCAGGTAATTTAGGAGGACTAATATCATGAAACTCTTCTAAGACCATACTTATCTTTATAGGCGATTCCACTTAAGAGTTCCCTAAAACTTCCTCTACCATTAAAGCAGACATATCAGACTCTTTCTTAACCTTATTCTCAAACTTATGTGGACTCATTGTGTTAGGTCCTTCTTCTTGCATATCCTTGTCATCTAGGTCACTAAAATCCTCAAGATTAGGCTCATACACTTCAACACTACAATATTCCTCTTTATCTATATTCTTATGTTTTTGGATGACTAAGGGTTTAGAGGTGCAATCTAAAGAAATATGACCAAAACCTAAACAATTACTACACTTATCCTTTGAACTCACCTTAGACACTTCATTGACAACTCGTTTGCCTTTATCTTTCTTACAAAGTTGGGTGCTACTGGGATTAGGTCTGTGGGGTGGAGCACCTAACAAAGAATCACTACTTCTGAATTGGGACCTGGTAGGGATACTATAAGAGCCCTAATGATTCATCCACTGATTCTTCATGACCAACTTGTAATTTTGAACTAAGGTATAAGCTTGGTTAAGGGTAGATACACCTTGAAATACACTTCAACACTACAATATTCCTCTTTATCTATATTCTTATGTTTTTGGATGACTAAGGGTTTAGAGGTGCAATCTAAAGAAATATGACCAAAACCTAAACAATTACTACACTTATCCTTTGAACTCACCTTAGACACTTCATTGACAACTCGTTTGCCTTTATCTTTCTTACAAAGTTGGGTGCTACTGGGATTAGGTCTGTGGGGTGGAGCACCTAACAAAGAATCACTACTTCTGAATTGGGACCTGGTAGGGATACTATAAGAGCCCTAATGATTCATCCACTGATTCTTCATGACCAACTTGTAATTTTGAACTAAGGTATAAGCTTGGTTAAGGGTAGATACACCTTGAAATACAACTTCTCTTCTAAAATCATCATTTAAGCCTTTACAAAATCTACGCAAAGTCATGGCTTCATTCTCTCTTATGGCACATCTAATAATGTAATCGTTAACTACGTTATATACTCATTGATAGACTTATTCCCTTATCTTAGATTGTTTCATTGGTCTAAGAATTTATTCCTATAAGACTGGGGTAGGTACTTTTCATATAGTTTTTGTTTCATTTTGATCCAATTAGTTATAGGAGGTTTACCTCTCATCTCTAAATAATCCTTAACATCTCTCCAATAAATTTTGGCTTCATCAATAAGTTTCATCTTAGTGAATCTAACTTTCCTATTATCAGACAAGTTATGCCACTCAAAGAATCTATCCATATCACGAATCCACATATCAAATATCCAAGGGTCATGATGACCATCAAAAGTGGGGGCTTCTATTTTGTTAGGACTCAAGACTCGCTCATCAAAGTCATCATGTTTAGAGTAACATAAATGATAGTCATATTGGTGGCGCTCAGAGTGAACTTGTCCATAATGATTATTCTTGTGATATGTATTGGTCTTTGAGTGTCTTATTTGAAAACTCTCTTGGGGCTCAATTATTCTAAACATGTTGATCATCTAAGTTTGCAGTTCCCTTTAAATGGTCGTTGAGAGTATCACTAAAGGTTGAGTCTACAGTAAGTGTAAACTTAAGCTTGGACACTAGATAATCATGACACAAATGCATGCAACACTAACTTATAAATGGAAATGAGATCACAAATGGTTCTTGCATGTAAAATCACAATACAAAAATAAAGCTAATTTTTTTTAATCTTTTTTTTTACTTTTTTTTCTTAAATGTGGAGATTAATCAAGAACAAATTACACTAATAAAATTGTAAGCATGTAATACTAGATTCTTAAGTGTAAATTATTAATCAAACACAATGTCACAAGCAAGAACTCATAATTATCAAATAGAATAAGATATTAGTTATCACTGATGAAAGAGGTTGATGAACAAAAATTAACAATTAAAAATGTTAGGTAATATTTTTTTATGATGTTTTTGGCACAAAAGTAATAGTAATGATAATTTTGAATACCAAGTACAATACCAAAGAGGTAAAATCAACAAACTGAAAAGTAGAGTAATTTACCGACCAAGATTTAAACTGTGGAATTGATCATGATGGACCTCAAATTACGTGTCAGCTGATGTGGCAATAGGCGATGACATGGTGATGCCAGCTGACGTGGCATCCAGTGGCGTGGCTGATTGGCATGATGTGGCTTTGGGGTGCTGACGTGGATCCAGAGAGTTGACGTGGCGGATGACATGGCAGGGTTAATTAATTTCGCCTCAAATTTCTTCTACTGTGCTGCAATTGCTTTGCCAAGTTTCCTTTATCTTCTGTGATTTTTTGTTTGTTGTTGTTGCCGGCTGGGCGTAACTGTTGGAAGCGAGGACAACTACAATCTGTTGAAGGTAGTGGTTGCTACCGAACGGTTCTACTGCTCTGTCTGTTGCTAATGGTTGAGGGCGATGACGTTGTGGACGGTGGCAGCTGAAGAGGATGACACTAGCTGAGGCGCTGCCTTTGCTGGGAGGAACCACTAGTCGGTACTGGCGGTGATAGGTTTGTGGGTGGCTGTGGCTGATGGTTTTGTGCTGCTGGTTTGGCTGCCAAAACTGCAGGTCTGCTGTGGTCCATGGAGGCGCCGCTGAAGACGAATTGGTGTAATTTTTCGGTGGCGTAGGGAGTGGCCTTCTATAGGAGAATCTGTCATTGTGGGTCTTGGTGTGACCAGCGATGAGGCAGAGTTTCCGATCAGCGTTGATGAAGAGTGAACGCTGAACAGTGAGCTTTTTTTTATGATGAACAATGACACTTTTGATTTCGGCGGCTGTTTGCTATGGACAAGATGAACGGTGTTTCCCTCTTTTTTTTCTTTTTTTTTCAATCAGAACAGTAGGTTTTTTTTTAACAGTGAACAAGTTTCAAAATTTTTTTTAGATCAAACCGGATCTAGGGTTTAGCATAAACATTGTGGATCGTTTAATTGTAAAAACAATTAAAACCCTGGCTCTGATACCAAATTTGATGCGAGACAATAAATAATAAAAAGTAAAGCAAGAAAAGAAAAAAGCTTTAGAGAAAGAAAGAAGCTAAGGAAGAGAAGAAAGGGATTGGAGATATGCAAAGTCTGTAATATCTTCATTAATCATCAAAACTGCTTAACATTTAGAAAAGTAGGGTATTGATACTAAAACCCTAACTAGAACAGGCGATTGAACTTATGGCCCACTAAATAAAATGCCCAACAATAATTAAATCAAACCCAACAAATAAAGCCAAATTAATAAACCTTAACTAAAAGTTCATATAAATTAAAACAAAAAAAATATAAGTTAAAGCCCAATCTCTCAATTGTTTGGGCAATCCTCCATCATCTATAATCATACGCGTGCATAAATAATATTTTGGGTTTGGTGTCCCCACCAATCTTCTTACTGGGATGTGGTTTTTAAGGGCTGTTGGAGATTGGATTATTGAACTGGAGTGCATAAAGAGAATTACAGAAAAAAATAGCTTTCACTGCTGCTGTGTAAGTTTGTCTTGGTGCTTCTATGTTTATATGTTTTGGGCTTTCTTTGTTAGTTATTTGTTTGACTCATTTAAGTTTATGAGCTTTTAAATACTTTGATCTGGGTCTTGAGGATAACTGTTAAAGTTGCCAACTTTAAACAAAATTTGTGAAAGGGTCTTTGATGTATCTTGCCTATGCAATTTTATGTTTTTTTGTTTTATGTTTGTTACTACTTATTCCTAACTATTTTATATTTTGTTTAATGTATGGTTGATGTTGTTGTCTTGGGTCTTACTCTGCACCATTAAGCTCTTAGAAAGTATGTTCTGTTATTTCAATTTCCATGATGATTGCGATGATTGTTATAGGCTTCTTGCAGCTAATTTAGTCACTATTGTCTTAGTTAAACTTTCTTTTTGTTGTTAATGTATGCGCGTGAACAACTTATATGGTTGAAGACGTTGAAATAGGTGAGCTGTTTGATTTTTTTACAATAAAGGATTAATCAAAGACTTGGAATGCTTGCTGCTGCTGCTGGAATTTTAGTACTTTGTTCTACTTATTAGAGGGAAGGTATATTTTTATCAAGTTAGTTCTTTTAGATTCTTTTGACTACATTTAAGTGAAGGACTGTGGGTTTTTTTGCCAAAAAGACCAGTACGGAGAGAAGCTAGCATTTTTTTTCCTTTTCTTATGTTGGTGAAGATGATTGATTGATGTTGTTGTTGTGTTTTATTTGTTTATACATAGGGTTTTGATTGAAAAAAAATAAAAGAATGGGAGAAGGAAGAGCTAGCAAAAGCTACTGAGAGCGTTGGTTTAACCACTGTGTGTTTTGAATTTTTTTTTCCATGTGAATGCCAGTAAAGATTTTTAGTTAAAATTGCCATGGAAGAGGAGCTTAAGTTGTAGAGACAAGGAAAGAGGCTTTGCATTGGGTTAGGGACTTTGAGAGATTGTCTGGGCTTTTTCTTTCACCTTCTTTTCCAAGCATAGGTTTCTTTTTTCTTTTAGTTTTTTTTTTCATGTACATTCATTGGTTTTTCTCATTTGGTTTCTGCTAGTGTGCTTTTCCTACAAAGTACTTTCCTTTCATTTCATGTTTTCTCTTCTGTTATCCATGTGGTTCTTAATAGTCTTTCCTCCAATGTTTATTGTTTATGTGTTGGGGTTTTCAGTTCTGCTTCTCTGTTCTTTAGAGGATCCATTGCCTCTGTATGTTTCTGCTAAAGGGTCATTGTTGGGGCTTGAGGACCATTCCTGGGTTGCTTTTCCTAGGTTTGTTAGTCTTTATTTGCCCTCTCTGCTCCCATTGTTATTAGTTCTTGAGTTGTTGTCTACATTTAGGCTTTTTTTTCATCTGGTTGTTGTTATTGGTTGCATTTTACTTATCATGTTCTTATTGTCTTATTTTATTCACATCTACTTGATTAATTTCAGTTGCTTGTTCAACCATAGATATTGGTGTTTTCCTTTATTGTGATAAAATGTACAAACCATAACAATAATATCAATCTTAATTAATCCACTCTGTATTGTTCACAGTTATGCTTTTATATGATTATGCATTTGGTGTTTTTATGTGTTTTATGTATTCTCTTTATTACATATCATTTAAGGAGAGATTTTTCAAAATATTAGCATAGAACTTCAGAGTTTGTTTTCTCGGTTGATTATTTTATGGATCCTCTTAATTAAATGTAATGAAAATTTTAAATGGATGGTAATTATGATGGTAATTATGAAAATTGCCTCTTGATTTAGCTCATTGAACTCCTCTTGGATCCACTTCATTTTAGGCTTTAGAATAGACCTAATGAACATTTTTAATAGATCATTTGATTTTGTGGTCAAGATCGCATCAATTGTCAATGTAGCTATTGATGTAATTATTCTAGCTATACTAGTATCATACATAGAATTAGAATAATTATAGTGGGAATCATCACTTCTAGACCCTTTATTTAAATAACTAGAAAATTCTTTTTCTAATTCAATAAAAAAAAAGAATGATTATTGTCAATCCCAAAAACTTGATTTTCAATATCAAAATATATGGAATTACCATTTTTTTTTTATTATCCCTACCTAAAACTAAAAATGTGTCATCCACATTTAAATTCCAAATGTCCCTAACACTGACTAGATGATTAACATTACTATTGTCACTATGACTCCAATTATAGGTGTTTTTTTCCTGTATCATTTAGAAAAGTCTTCACTTACACTGGTATTTTCAAGAGGACCAAGATTTACTTAGCTCACACCTGTATTCTAACTCTACGTTACAAAACATTAAACTGAACCGACATTTTTTCATTTAGCTTTCTTACTGCTATTTACATCACAATAAATTGATGTATAGTCATTCAATGAAAAATCATTTGAATATTTCATTTCCTCTAAAAAAAAAGCATATAATCCAATCACTATGTTGAGCTTGAAGCTATGGTTTATATAACTACCAAGATAGAGAGGCAGTTGAAGAGAACATTTCATGGAAGTAATTCAAGTTCCTTTTCAGCTTAAAGACTGAAATATAGGGGGGGAGGACTACCATATCAAAGCCGAATATTGTGGGCAACAATGATCATCTAAAGCTTAGAGAAAAGATTTGGCCACTAAAACAAAAGGTAAAGCCAAGACCCCATCTAATCATAATCGTGATATTAAGTGTTTCAGGTGTTTAGAGAGGACATATAGCTTTCAATATCCAAACAAAAGAATTATAGTTATGAGGAAGTATGGAGAGATTGAATCAGAAAGTGGGGGATAGGATGTCACCACTTAGGAACTGTAGTGATGTTGAGTATCTAGTTGATTGAGATGCTTTGGTGATTAGGAGACCACTTAATATTCATATTAAGGAGGATGGTGTAGAGAAACAAATAAAAAACATATTCCATACTAGATGCCATATAAATAATAAGGTATGTAGTATGATTATTAATAGGGGGATTTGTGCTAATGTTGCTAGTACTATATTTGTTAAAAAATTGAATTTTAATACTTTTAAACATGAAAAGCCTTATAGATTTCAATGGTTAAATGATTGTGGAGAAGTAAGAGTTAATAAACAAATTTTGGTTCCTTTTTTAGTTAGAAAATATAATGATGAAGTTTCGTGTGGCATTGTGTCTATGCATACTATTTATTTATTGCTAGGGATACCTTAATAATTTGATTAAAAAAAAACATGATGGGCTTAAGAATAAGTATTCTTTTGAGAAGAATGAGAAGATATTCACACTTGTACCATAGTCTCTTAGACAAGTGTATGAAGACCAATTGAAGTTGAAAGGAGAAAGTGAAGCTGAAGAAAAAGATCAACCATGTGAATGGGGAGAGTGAATAAAGTGAGCCAAGAGAAAAGAAGGTTA
>Ga0325403_1005376_pt1 | contig 12067 bp, 9 predicted proteins | sample PopdelMetagenome_19_FD_205665 | JGI IMG/M metagenome (GOLD analysis project Ga0325403, IMG submission 205665) | Populus deltoides microbial communities from Bellville, Georgia, United States - Xylem-PdKOR-R4 | ecosystem: Host-associated > Plants > Phyllosphere > Stem > Wood/Secondary xylem...
AGCTAAATTGCTGATATAAAAACTTGGATGTCGGTTTAGATGCTTCGGAATGTAATTTGGACTTGTTTCTTCACGAAACCTGTTTGCTGGCAGAATTCAGTTGTCATCTTTGAAAACTCATATCTCTCTCATATGACATCGTTTTTGGCTGAAATTTGGAGCGTGGATAGGTCTTTGAATTAGGAATCCACGAAAATTGAGTTTGCATCAATTGGACTTCTGTAGCTCTAGATATTAAATTTTGAATGGCCAAAGGTCAACACTGGCAGAATGCGAGATTTGACTTTGCAGGATGTGATTTCTATGATCTTTCTCTTTTTATTTTTCTTGCATTACATATCCAGAAAGGTATGGATGTTAGCTTTTTAGTGCCACTGGAATCACTTCATTTCGATCTCTAGAACTCACGCTCTGCACAAAACATCGACTGAACATCAAATCTGCCAATTACCTCCAATTTACTCCTTTTTGCATCTTCCATCCAAAAGTGCCTTCAAAACATAAAACAAAGAATATCAAGGCATTATATATATAAAATATAGGCAAAACACTAGGTAGATGTGGGTGAAACTATCGAATAATATGGTTACATCAACTCCCTTAACATCTTACTATAATAAAATGACAGAAGTTATCGATGATAACAAAATGCTCATCCTTTTTTCTAAAATAGCCTCAGCGACGTTGCCTTGACTTTGTATATAAGGCTTGACAATACCAGGATTAAAGTGTTGAAATACCTCATGAATGCATTTGTCAAACAATATAAATTCAATATGGATATTGCACATGATATAATGAGCATGCAAGATATGGAATGAGTGACAGAGAATCTATTTGGGAGTACGCCCTGAAGTGGCGTGAAGTAGCTGCTCAAGTGAATCCTCAACTGTTAGAAAAATAGATGGTTAACTTGTTTACCCATACTTTTAAGACACCCTAATTTGAGTTCCTAGTTGGAAGTGCAACCCAACACTTTACTAATCTAGTTATTGTGGCTGAAAGGATTAAAAAAGCTATCAAAACAGGAAAAACTAAAGGTCCATCCATGAGCTCTAGAGTCATCACGGAAGATGAATATGAAAATGGCCCTTTATTAGGATAAAATGGAACAAGTTGAATTGATGAATGATAATGGTACATTCTACATTGTCACAAGATCATTTTCAGCATAATAAGTGGTTGGTAAACATTGATAAGATACAAATGTTGTTAAGGAATTTGACCTAAGAAAGAGAGTGGCATTTTTCAAGCCTTTTATTATAGAACTTTTCTATCAACATTTTATTTTTAACTATCTTTTTCTATGTGTTAGGATTGCATCACATCTTTTTAATGAAACATGTCTTTTCTGTCTCTTTGTTATTTTGAAATCAAGAGATTTTTTTTTTGTGTGAAAATAACAACTGGACATTATTGTTGTCCATGATTAGATAAATGTAATAGTTAAAATGGTCGAACTCCAAGGTATGCTATGCAAGACACTAAGAGGCAATCTCCACCCTTTTTTAGACTCGTAAAATTGAATCTTATAAGTCATAGCTCTGTTCAAAATATTATGACCAAACTAGTTTTGTAAAAAAAAAAAAAAAACCTTGACAAAATAATCCTAAAAAATCAAATCTATTTTTTTATTTAAGAAATAATTCAATGTTTGCTTAAAACAATGTTCAGGCACCCTTTTTTGTAAGGTGACAAATAAATCATTCAAGCAATTCTCATTATGAGGTGACCAAACAATTTTGAACTAAAAGACAAAATGAAAATATGCAGTTATCCTCACACTATGTCTCTTGAGTCATGTTTTAGATGTATGTATAATGGCATATAGTGGATTCAGTAGCCATAAACTCCAAAACATAGTTATTTGCAACTCCAAACTATTATAGGGAACGAGAAAAAAACTTTTCTTCTAACTGCTTGTGCTTAAATGAAGAAAGATCATCTTTGTTATCCTCTCATTGTTTTTTTTTTTAATATTATTATACCCCCTTACAGTCCTCATTTGAGCTTGAATGAGTCTTTCATGAAAAACCCTAACTAGAATCACACTCCACATTAGAGAGCAAATGGAAATTCAAAAATCAAGAGTTGAGAAAAATTGTGAAATCCAAAAGTAAAAAAATCCCAAGAAATTTGAATGTTGGGGGATATGCCTAAATAAAAAAAAAAATAACCAAGTCAATGTCAAAACAAAATAAAGATGCCCTAATAGAACAATCAAAAGAGGGTAAGATAAATAAAAACATTGAAGAAAAGATTGAAAGATTACAAAAAGATAAATAAATGACAATGAGCTAAAAACTCTAAAAACACTTTTTGAGCCTAATAAATTATTTTCTTTCATAGCCGAAAAGCTATAGCCTATATTACTTCCTTTTAAAAAAGTCATTTCTAATCAAACAAGCAAGCAACTTGGACCAATAAATGACATTCTCAAAATGCAAAAAACTTTCTTATAAGAGTCGTGACATCATGAATAAGCTACTCATTATTATTCATATAATTTAATGTTAATTAGCGGCTCGTGGAGTTGGAAATGGATCGGTAGCCGTCAATAACATACACATATTTAAATTTGTTCAATGAGTACTAGAAATATTGATAAATAAGACCATATACTAATAATTTTTAGATATAGATATTCATTTGATACTCTATTGATATTAGTTAATTGAAAAATGTATTTTGTGGGCTGTCACATTAGAACTTTTTTTTAAAATTGAAATAGTGACTTTAATAGTTTATTTTTTCCTAACAAATATGAGGACCGAATAATTTTAAAATTTTGGGACACAATAGCTATTTTTAAAAATTATATAGATTAAAATAAAATATGTGACAAATTATTTTTATAAAGAACTATTTTAAGTGGTGGTTCTACATAAAAAAATGTTTATGAAAAAAAAATTCCGCATAAACTATCTTTACTTAATCTTCACTATAAGTAAAAGTCAAATTATTATTTTCATAACAAAATAAAAAATGTAATATCTTTGACATGGAAAATATTTTTTTTTCAAGAAATTGTTTAGACATAATTTTATCGAGTAAAATGTTTTTTTTTCTTCAAATCAATTTATGTGACCTTAAAAAAAGGCTCAAAAGCATTTAGGTCAGGTAGACAAAGCTTATGTAAATGATTTTTTGTTTCAAGGGACAACCAACCCATTATTTGCTACAATAAATTTTGATCCTTTTTAGCGATTGAAAAATCAGGGTTTAAATTTCTAAATCTTAAAAATTTATTTTTCAATATTTTCACCTAAAAACGCTAGAAAAACATCCTTAAAACATTAATAACCTCATTTCTATGTCCAACAACACGGCTTAATTAATCTAAAAATATAAAACCAAAGCAAATCAAATCAAACTTCTCAAAATTTGATCTATATTTTTTTTTTGGCACAATTAGAGATCCAAACAATCTTCATTGAATTTCACTTATATCGAGACAAACCCATTGATATCAAAATTGATCTTTTTTCACTGAAATATGGTTAATCAAAAACTTTCTTTCGTCCATCCTTTTCAATGTCTCTCTCTCTCTCTCTCTCTCTCTCTCTCTCTCTCTCTCTCTCCCCTCCAACATTTAAGAACTAAAACTTGAAAGAAATGAAGTTTCTTAGAATTAAGTTACTTTTTTATGCTATGTTGTGGGTTGGACAAAAAAAATCAAACGTAAAAAAATTAATATCCTTGTTACGACGAATTCTTTGGCATTGTCATGCAACTTAATCCAACAGGTCATATTCAAAAAATTCAAACTTGACTCACTGCCTAGCCTGATTTTTTAATTAAATAGCTTGAGAGAGTTACTTCAATATAACTCATTCGATTTGACAAGTTCAAAGGATAAACAATTCAAATGACCAAAAAAAGAAAAATGTTTTGCCTTTCAAAAAGAAATTCAAGGTGAGATGTTTTCTTAAACATCAAGACTACAACATATTGAATTGACCCAAATAACCCTACGTTAACTTGTCAAGCCCGTTACTCGAGTCATAGACTCCACTTGGTTAACAATATTTTTTTATTTAAAAGAAATATGAAAAACAATTAAAAATCAACTAAAAATTAAAGAATGAAATTAAAAAAAAAAAACAATGTAGAAAAAAAGGGTTTAAACCAAGCATATGGGTCTAAGAAAAAAATGAAAACCATTGATCCAAGTTTGGGTTCATGAAACACCCAACTTAGATCTAAGTGCTTGCTTAGTAATATTGGGCATACATGCCTTAACCATTTCTTACAACGCCATCATACTATCTATATAAGGATCGTTACTAGCCAGATTTGAGATCAAGTAGAAAAATTTCTCATGTTCACTTAATGACTAGAACTTGCCTATAGGTGAATGCTCATAAACATTCATTTTGCATTAAAAGCAAGCCTGACCATAAAAATCCTATATTGCAAGGATCTTGAGTTGAAACCATGACTTTCATATAATACATATCTTTTCAAGAATTTGAGTATGAGATGGCCTAGTTGATTGAGGGAAATTATCCAAGAATCAACTTAACCATGATAAGAACTTGGAAAAATACTTCTTTATGGTGATTTGACAAATTCATAAATTTTGCCTAAATAATAAAACATGGAAGCCATGGATCAACTCAGAAGGGTAGTCCATATCCAATATATGTTCTCATAAGAATTTATACGCAAACATGTTTTTAAGATGTCATGTAAGCATATACAAGATTGAAATATAGGTTTTCCTATAAAGCAAACTTATAACACTAGATCCCGAAAAGAAACTAATGGAAAATGAGGAGTGAGCCTATTGGGAAGCTGAACATTAGAAAGGGATGAAAAACCTTAAAGAAGCCGTAACAAGGCTTGCTAGTCTACTCAACCAGTATTAGCATCTCATCCAACAACTGTAACTCATTTTTAGAATCCGAGCCCCAATGAAACATCTCTAGAATCTAGTTCATGGGTCACTATTTGTATGTCTAACTTGTTTAAGACTACCTCTTTTGGTAAAATTGACTGAAGAAGAAGCTATGAAGGGGAAGCTTGTGGAAGAAGAGGCTTATGACAAATAGGTAGCTTTAGAAAAAATGATGAAGGCGATAGAAGGGTCTAATCTATATGACCTAGTAAAAGAAACAGAAATGTGCTTTGTCTCTAATGTCACGGTACTAAAGGAATTTCGAGTGCCCGAGTTTGTTAAGTATACAGGAAATCAATTCCCAATGACTTACTTAAAATCTTACTATAATAAAATAGCAAAAGTTATTGATGCTGAGAAAATGCTCATCCTTTTTTTCCAAGATATCCTCAGTGACTTTGCCTTGATTTTATATAAGGCTTGACAATACTAGGATTAAAGTGTTGAAATACCTAATGAATGCATTTGTCAAATAATATAAATTCAATATAGATATTGCACATGATAGAATAAGCATGCAAGATATGGAATGGGAGACATGGAATTTATATGGGAGTATGCCCTGAAGTGGCGTGGAGTAGCTGCTTAGGTGAATTCTCAACTGTTAGAAAAAGAGATGGCCAACTTGTTTACCCATACTTTTAAGACACCCTACTTATTTACCCATACTTTTACTAACCTAGTGATTATGGCTAAAAGGATTGAACAAGCTATCAAAACAGAAAAAACTAAAGGTCCATCCATGAGCTCTAGAGTCATCATAGAAGGTGAATCTGAAAATGGCCCTCAATTAGGATAAAATGGAACAAGTTGAATTTATGAATGATAACGGTACATACTGCATTGTTACAAGATCATTTTCAGCATAACAAGTGGTTAGTAAACATTGATAAGATACAGATGTTGTTGAGGAATTTGACCTAAGAAAGAGAGGCATTTTTCAAGCCTTTTGTTGTAGAACTTTTCTATTCAACATTTTATTTTTAAGTATGTTTTTATATGTGTTAGGATTACATCACATCTTTTTAATGAAACATGTCTTTTCTGTCTCTTTGTTGTTTTGAAATCAAGAAATGTTTTTTTTTTTTTATGAAAATGATAACTAGACATTATTGTTGTCAATGATTAGATAAATATAATAGTTAAAATGGTCAAACCCCAAGGTATGCTATGCACGACACTAAGAGGCAATCTCTATGTAATATTCCACATCGATGGGTAAGGACTTGAGGGAAAGCCTTATATGAGCATGCTCACCTTGACTGGTAAGATGTGTTTTGGGGTCATGCGTGGCTGCTAAGAATAAATCGATGAGGCCCGTGGGTCAAAGCGGACAATATCTTGCTAGTGGGGTGGGGTGTTATATTTGGTATCAGAGCCCAGCTCACTGGCTGTCTGGTGGTGCTGACGGGGTCGACGGGCTCTTTAAGGGGGTGTATTGTAATATCCCACATTTTACGGGTGATGAATTGGGGGAGGGATTTATATGAGCATGCTCACCTTGACTAGTAAGATGCATTTTGAGGCCATGTGTGACTACCAAGAACAAATCCATGAAGTTCGTGGGCCGAAGCGGACAATATCTTGCTAGTGGGGTAAGGTGTTATACTCCACCCTTATTTAGACTCATAAAATTGAATCTTATAAGTCATAGCTCTGTTCAAAATATTATGACCAAACTAGTTTTGTTAAAAAAAAACCTTGACAAAATAATCCTAAAAATTCAAATCTACTTTTTTTATTTAAGAAATAATTCAATGTTTGCTTAAAAATAATGTTTAGGCACCCTTTTTTTGTAAGGTGACCAATAAATCATTCAAGCAATTCTCATTATGAGATGACCAAACAATTTTGAACTAAAAGACAAAATGAAAATGTGCAATTACCCTTACATTATGTCTCTTGAGCCATGTTTTAGATGTATTTATAAGGGCATGTAGTGGATTCAGTAGTCATAGACTCCAAAACATAGTTATTTGTAACTCCAAACTATTATATTGAACAAGAAAAAAACTTATTTGTTCTAACTGTTTGTGCTTGAATGAAGAAAGATCATCTTGTTATTTTTTTATTTTAAAAAAAAATATTATTATACCCCCTATACTCCCCATTTGAGCTTGAATGAGTGTCTCATGAAAAAACTTAACTAGGATCACACTTCATATTGGGAAGCAAATAAAAATTAAAAAATGATCAAGAGTTATGAAAAATTATGAAATCCAAAAGTAAAAAATCCTAAGAAATTTGAATGTTAGGGGGTATGCTTAAATAAAAAAAAAATGACCAAGTCAAGGTCAAAATAAAATAAAGATGCCCCAATAAAACAATCAAAAGAAGGTGAGACAAATAAATATGGAGAAGAAAATATTGAAAAATTACAAAAAGTCAGATAAATGACAATGAGCTAAAAACCCTAAAAACACTTTTTGAGCCTAATAAATTCTTTTCTTTTGTAGCCAAAAAGCCATAGTCTGTATTACTTCCTGACACAATCAAAGATTTGATGTCTTATCCCAAGTGCAGGAGTGTCAAAGTAATAAATAACCCAGCAAGACCGGGATCGAACCACAGGGAGGTCAACTATATAAATTACAAATAAAGAGAAAGATTTGAAGAGAATAATAACAAAAAAGAAGTTAAAGAGAGTTTTGGGATGTGATATTGGTGGAAGGATTAAAAAATGATAAAACAAATGTCAAGGCTAGAGGATTCACTATTGGTATTTCAAATAAATATAATATAAACTCTTTTAATTACTCAACTGGAAACCATACATAAAGGAGCTTTTAATCGGATGATTTATCGTTATTAACTCAATATAAATTATTAATATGATCATATTAATCATCTTATCTAAGTAACAGCATACTTATAAATATCATCAAGTATTCACGTTGCTAGTTATGTTAACAACAAATCAAGTTCCTATCATAATAACGATGTCGGCCGAAGACTATGAAGGATCAATTATTTGATGTACCAAGTGTTATACAACACAAATATAGATTAATCATTTAACAAGTAAGGTATTAAGAATTAGTAAGATAAAAAGATAAAACATGTTAATAACAATCTTTCTTGGATAGAAACATTAAAGTTCATATTGAGTTTATATTATACCTATTCTAACACCTCTAGTGAAACCTTTTTACCTTGACATAATTAACTTAGCTAAATATAATGAAGAAGAAAAACATAAATAAACAATATAAGAATAAACATGATATAAGTTAACTAAGTATAGCAAAGGAAATGAAAAAGCATAAACAAGAGATTAATATAGCATGAAAGAAAACTTGAACATTACAAAAATATAAAAAGAGAAAACAGGAAGATGATTTTGATATGAAAAATAAGATGACTAAATACATGGCAAATGCCTCCTTTTATAGGCTAAAATTCAAAACTATTAATTGGTTGACTAAGAAAATAGTTGGTGGTCAACCATTGATTTGGTGGCTGGTTATTGATATTGTTGGCTGGCCAAAACTATCATTGCTAACATCAGAATTAAAGCCCATCTTACCATGAAAGTTGTGGGCAATTGTCTCAGCTTTCCAACAAAAAAAACCGGAGCTCATTTGGACTTCTAGAACTCAAATTATGAGCTAAAAACCAAACAATGTCTGAGCTGCAGGACAAATTTCAACTTCTCTGATGATGTTAAAATTTGAACTTGAAATGGTAGAATTGAGTCTTGGGCGCCTATGAAAGTTTTAGACCTATGTCTTAGCTTTCCATACATATAAAGCAGACCTAAATCCAAGATCCACAACTCCAGTTATGATCCAATAACCGAATGGTGTTCCAGTTTGAACCAACATCTCTTCTCTTAGCCCTTTCTTTGTCTTCTTAATTTCAATAGTTAATCACATCAATCGATCCTTTGAATTGTGAGATATACCTGCATTCAAATTAAGCATTTACCATAAATTAAAGATATATTATATTATCAGACTTGTTATTATAAAACATGCTTTAGTTAGGGAATTTAATGATACTTTAATGCAATATAATGATATAAAGCCTTAATGAGAATGCACTTTTAAGTACTAATCACTTCCCTTTAAAAAGTCATTTCTAATCAAACAACCAAGCAACTTGGATTATTAAATGACATTCTTAAAGTGCAAAAGACATTCTTATAAGAGTCGTGATATCGTGAATAAGCTACTCATTATTATTCATGTAAAGAAAATGAGTGCTAAAAAATAAGACAAATCTCTTTCAACAAAACCTCGAGTTTTTACTCGAGCATCCTACTATAAAACCTATAAAAAAATAGGGTCACCTCATCACGTATCTTCACTCATTCTAATCTTACATACATAAGATAAAATTATCTTTCCCCTAAAGAGCTGCAATAAAGGCAAAGAAATTTGTTTTAAAGGATTAATTTCTGCTTTTAAAATATAAGAATCAAAATTTCAATATGTTTATTTGAGCTATGGATAACCTGATTTTGAGTTGACATTTTCTTCTCATCTTTACCTTGTCAATTGTTGATCAAATACACACGAAAGCTGACGTGTTTTAGGTCATAATCAAATAAACACTTTCAAAATCACATCTCTATGATTTTCTTGCAACAATTTGACTTGAATTGATACGATTCTTGAAATTTACTATCTGATTTCAAACAAGAAAATGATTTTCAAACAAAAAGGTTTATTGACTAAGTTTACAAAGTTTTTAACAAAGATGATATTGACACTTCTTATGAGTTGTCATTGGAAAGTTGAGCAGTCGGGAAGCAATGTTGTGGATCCTATGAGGGGTAATGGATGATATCCACATTAGCTAGGGGTAATATGGCAGCTTATCAAACCTACATGTACGTGGGCTCTGCATGTAGCTTAATCCAAAGATATTAAGTCATCATCTACCTTTATTTTTTTTAAAAAAAAACATGAATTTTAAGAAAAAAATAATATATATAAAAACGCTAATACATCATAATTAAATTTTGATCTTCAAAACAACTAAAGGAAGGACAGAATCTGGGAGAGAACATCCAGCTTAAGCAGAAATGCTTGAACCACACCCCGAAAGTCTAAGCACTGGCTCATTATGTTAACAATGTAGGTCATGACAGGATATTTGATCCTGATTTTTGCCCTGTTTGTTTTTGCGTTTCAAAAGCGTTTTTGAAAAAAATTTAAAATTATTTATTTTTTTCTTTGCTTCAAATTGATTTTTTTGTGTGTTTTTAGATCATTTTGATGCGCTAATATCAAAAATAATTTTTAAAAAATAAAAAAAAATATTATTTTGATACATTTCTGAGTGAAAAACACTTTAAAAAGCAACCGCAACCACACTCCCAAACATGGCCAAAGTATACAAGTGCTTATTTTGTTTTATTAAAACAAGAGAGTCAGCAAACCCCATTATATCCGTAAAATTAAGCATTTAATTATTAATTATTTTTATATATATATTTTTTCAATCCAAATATTCGAGTAAGATATTAGATTAAAGTCATGAATACTAGTTTCTTTTAGTTGTTTATTTGTCTAACAAGAAAAAAATTATGGTGTATATAAAATAAATAATGATATTATATTACTTATTTATTAGATTTGCTCTAAAAAACAACATATATGAGATAGTAAAAAAAATCATATTTGAAATTTATTAAAAATGAGGCAAATCTCTCTCAACAAAACCTCGAGTTTTTACTCGAGCATCATACTTTAAAACCCATAAAAAATAGGGTTACTTCATCATGTACCTTCACCCATTCTAATCTTGCATACATAAGATAAAATAATCTTTTCCCTAAAGATAAACCCTTAAAGAGTTGTAATAAAGGGAAAGAAATTTATTTTAAAGGTTTAATTTCTGCTTTTAAATACAAGAGTCAAAATTTCAAAATGTTTATTTGAGCCATGAATAACCTGATTGTGAGCTGACATTTTCTTCTCATCTTTACCTTGTCAATTATGGACCAAATATGCATGAAAACTGCTTCTTAATGTTCAATGATGTATGTTAGGGTCATAATAAAAAAAAAACACTTCAAAAATCACATCTTCATGATTTTCTTGGAACAATTAGACTTGAATCGATACGATTCATGAAATTTACTATCTGATTCCAAAACAAGAAAATGATTTTCAAACAAAAAGGGTCATTGACTAAGTTTACCAAGTTTTTTTTTACAAAGATAATATTAACACTTCTTATGAGTTGTCATTGGAAAGTTGAGCAATTGGGGAACAATGTTGTGGATCCTATGGGAGGTAATGGATAATATCCAAATTAGCTAGGAGTAGTATGACAATTTGTCAAACCCATATGTACGTGGGCTCTGTGTGTAACTTAATCCAAAGATATTGGGTCATCACTCTACCTTTATTTAAAAAAAAACATGGATTTTAAGAAAAAAAATAATATATATAAAAACACTAATACATCATAATTAAATTTTAATCTTCAAAACAACCAAAGGAAGGACAGAATTTGGGAGAGAACATCTAGCTTAAGCAGAAATGCTTGAACCACACCCCGAAAATCTGAACATTAGCTTGTTATGTTTACATTGCAGGTCGTGATAGTATATTTGATCTCAATTTTATATACAAGTACTTATTTTGTCTTATTAAAACAAGAGAGTCAGCAAACCCCGTTATATCTTGTAAAAGTAAGCATTTAATTATTAAATATATAATTCTTTTTTCAATCTAAATATTTGAGTAAGATATTATATTAAAGTCATGAATACCAATTTCTTTTAGTTGTTTATTTATCTACTAAGAAAAAAAATATTATGGTATATATAAAATAAATAATGATATTTTAATAGTTATTTATTAGATTCACTCTAAAAAACAACATATATATGATAGAAGAAAAATCATATTTAAAATCTATTAAAAATATTATTTATACTATACCAAGCTCACTTAAAAGAAATAGAATAAAGAAACCAAGTTAAAACCCATGAATCTATCTCTTTTTGCAATCCGTCTACACAAAGTTTATTTTTTAAAATATTTTTTATATAGAAATATATTAAAATATTATTTTTTTATAAATTAGTTTTGACATCATCACATCAAAACAATTCAAAAAAATATATAAAAAATTTAATTTAAAATTAACAAATTCAAAACTCCAAACAACCCCCCCCCTCTCTCTCTCTCTCTCTCTCTCTCTCTCTCT
>Ga0325403_1005377_pt1 | contig 12066 bp, 10 predicted proteins | sample PopdelMetagenome_19_FD_205665 | JGI IMG/M metagenome (GOLD analysis project Ga0325403, IMG submission 205665) | Populus deltoides microbial communities from Bellville, Georgia, United States - Xylem-PdKOR-R4 | ecosystem: Host-associated > Plants > Phyllosphere > Stem > Wood/Secondary xylem...
GAAAAATTACAATTTCCATCACATGTCAAAGAAAATTCTAAATTCAACAAAAATAAAAAAATACCCCCATCTATACTATATTAAAAATCAACCCAAATGATGGATAACTTCTTTCCCATCAATAAACCAAAAAACTTCTCATTGAAAAATAGATTTCTCTCTCCTTCTAAACCCAAATTGAATTAAAAAAAACCAATGATTGTAATCGATTTATCTCATATGATTTCATGGTTTACCGTGGTTATCTCTTCTTGTTGCTAGATTCTCATATTCGTTTCTTCCAGATCCATTGCGGCAAAACCTATTTTTAGAGAATGAGAAGCTGGGTTTTTATTGAATTAGGGTTTTTTAGTCTTTGGATTCTTCTTGGAGGCTAGATTTAATTTACTAAGTAAAAACATAGAAGAGGATAAAGAACAAAATTATTTCCTTTATGGGGTTGGATTCATTTTCAGTCAAATCAAGTTTTGGGTTTTGGTTATCAGGATGAACAAAAAAAAAAAAAAAAAACCCTTTTAAGGGAACTTGAAAATTCTAACTCTAGTGAAATGAGCACTAAAATGGGGTCTTGAAAATTACAAAAGTTTAGTGCTTTAATAAGTTTGGATTAGTGATGTTGAAGGGTACATCGAGGCGAGCTACATGTTAAAAGGGTAAAAAAAATATGAAAATGGGTCACCACCTAGTTTTATAGTAACTAGAAACCCTAATTAGTCCTAGAGATTCGTGAGGGGCTGGCATCACCTTATACATCATATTTAAGGTCAACTACATTGTTGTTTATTTTCAATGATAAAATGTGTTTAATGTTCTTACATGCTAAAGTTTGTCTATTCTAAATACAAAAAAAAAAAGAACATGTCATTTTTTATATATTCATAGATTTTTATGTTTTTTTTTAGCTTTTTATGTGGAAACACTTTTAAAAAATTCATCAGGAAAAAAATTAAACATAATGAAAATCAGGCATGCATATACAAATTTCACAAAGAAAAATGTCAACACATAATAAAATTCACAATTTAAAAATAACATCACCAAAAATCATAATTTAACAAATAGATTAGTGCACATTAAAACTCATAAAAAAAATTAAACTTATATTAAAATCCATATTGAGACCAAACTATTATGCATCAGATTAAGCTTTTACGATCCAATCCTTCCAACCTCATTGCTAGGTATTAATTTTCAACCTTATTTCACCATAAAAATAAATTCCATGATGACATCATACCATCAGGGTTGTTGTGCAACAAGCACAAACCCACAAGACTTGAAATATCATTTATTATTTTTTAAACTTGCAAGCGCAAAAACAATATGCAAAAAGGTTGAAAATTATGAAATAGTTGTTCATTGGTCTAATGCAGTGAAAAATGATTTTTTGTGAGTTTTGTATTTTTTTTTTTTGGAAAATGATGAAAACTAGGGTTCAACAACTGGGTGATGACAAATTGGTTTGAAAGAGAGAGAAAAAAACTCATTTAAGGCTAGTTATTGAACGATGGAAAAAGCAATGGATTCTATATTGGAGCTTAGCCTAATGAATTACATCTCTGCCCTAAGAAAGAGAATAAATGTTTGTGTAATCTAATAATATAGTATATGATATATGAAAGGCTTGTATAAATATATTTAGGAAAGTTTTAGTATTCTTGTGTTGTAATCTCGACATTAACTATTGTACATTGCCCTACATATATAAAGAAGAAAGGTTGGCTAACTAATAGGTTAAACCTCATATTATTCTCAAGTTGATATTAGAGTCATTACGCTTTAAAACTTTCTTTCCTTCTCTCTAATGGACTTTTCATCTCAACCTATGGTGCAGAATTTTTCTTCTCCCTCTGCTTAGAAAGCTTCTCCTGATGTTGTCGTGAATCCTTAGTCTTTTTCTTCTCCCTCGGCTTTGGAATCTTCTCATGTTGCTATTGTCGTACAACCTTCCCCTGTTGCTGCTATCGTGAATCTTGCCACCATGGAGCCTTTAATTACAAGCATTATTTCCCTTTCACTACCAAAAAATTGGCAAATATAAATGGCAACGGCGACAAAATGTTTTTGTCGGTAAATTGCAATGAATTCTACCAACAAAATATTCCCTCGTTATATCCATCAAAAAACACCGACATAAATATTCCTTTGATATATATTGATGGAATTACAATGAGAAAAAAAGGGATTAAAAAATAAAAAAAGTACGATGACGTGTTATTTATACTAACGGTATTAATACCATTGGTAAAATATGTCCGTAAACTTATCGGTACTAATACCATTGGTAAAATCTGTCTGTATACCTGTCGCGAATATGTTCCTGAGAGCTCTGAAATTGTTCCCTTCTCCTTGACACTATTCATTGTGTTAATTAAATCCAGAATCATCAACGGATTAATTCTGTTGGATTTTCCATAGAGTTCTAGAATTGTTTATTTTTTAATTGCATTATTAATTATTGTTCTTTATAGATGAGATCACAGACAGATTGAAAAGTCGTCGGTGATATTTGGAGGGTTCTGAAATTTTTTATCAAATTAAAAATTTGAATTAAATATTACAGATGGAATCACCGATGGATTGAAAGGTCGTCAATGATATATAGAGGGTTTCTCAAATTTTTTTATTAAATTGAAAATGTGAATTAAAAATTACGGACAGAATCACCGATGGATTGAAATGTTTTCGATGATTTTTTTAGGGTTTCCTAAAATTTTTGATTAAATTGAAGATTTAAATTAAATATTATAGATGAAATCACTAATAAAATAATTAAAAATATTAATATTTAATTATATATCGGTTAAATTATTGGTAAAATGCCCCAGTAAAAAGACCATAATCTCTCATTTCATAATAAACATGCCTCTTCTTCTTCTTTTCCTTATTCTTTTTCTCCTCCTCCTTTTATATAAAAAACACCAACATCCCTTTATTGTTTCTTTCTCTTCTATCTTTAACTTCTTTTCTTTTATCTTCTCCTCTAAGCGCGGGTATGTCTTCTCTTCTCTTTCTTCTTTTCTCTTGTCAGTTTTTTTTAATTAACATACTTTATGAATTTATTTTATTCTTTTCTTTTCTCTTTTCAGCCTCATTCACAATTAAATTAAGGTAAGAATTTTTTTTCTTTTCTTTTTTGTGTTTTTTTACATTATATTTGTTTTTTCTTTTTAAATTTTTAAATTCTTAATAATTGTATGAATGTTGTTGTAGGGTTTTTTTTTTCATTTAAGATCAATTTTATTAGATTTTAGTTTGATTTTGTTTTTCAAATTTGTTAAATTTCAATTAAATTAATTTATTTGTTGCTGGATTATGGGTTCTGAAATAGGTTTTCTAGGTTAGGTGGATTTTTTTCATTGATTTATTTATTTGTTGTAGGATTTGTTTGAGTTGATTTTCTTCTTCTTCTTTTTTCCTTACAACTTAGTTCCTAAGTATTATCGAGTGTGGATTTATATTAATTTAATTTATTTTAATTATTCTTTGATTCTATTAAATAAATTTTTTAAAAAATATTTTTAAATAAAGACAGACAATATTGCCGTTGTTGTTTATTTTTTTATGTTATTTATTTGTTGCAAATTTGTTTGAGTTGATTTTCTTTTTCTTTTTTTTCCTTGCAACTTAGTTCCTAAGTATTATCGAGTGTGGATTTATATTAATTTATTTTATTTTAACTATTCTTTGATTCTATTAAATAGATTTTGAAAAAATATATTTTTAAATAAAGACAGATAGTATTACCGATGGATTACATCCATCGGTATATCTAGAAAGTTGGAAAAGAATTACTGCAAATGTCATTGTGCCATTGTTTAATCACCGACAGAATTACATACGGTATTTATGTCGGTTATATGGCAAAATTCTTTAGGGAAATACTGACAGAATGAAATGGGTAATTTTTTTTTTGCATGCCTTTTCCGTCAGTAAATCCATCATTTTATTATTGATGGACTCACCAATATACCAAAAATTATTAACGAGAGTTTTACCGACAAAGCATTTCCGTTCGTGAACTTGTGAGTAAATTTATTGCCAATGGAAAGAGAGTATGGGAGGGTTTGTGTGGGAGAAACGAAGAGGTTCTATGGTTCATGGATTAATAGGATATTGACCCTTGATGTTAGAGAATAGATCTCAGCCATTTATTGCAGCTAAGAACAAAACTTTGTCCTGATCTGCAACTGACAATACGGGACCAGGGCTATTTTTGCAGGTAGAATAATCCTAGGTAGCTTTTCTATGAGAGAATCTACAAGTGGTTTTGATGTTAATAGAGGTGGAATTTTGACTTTGAGTGAATCAAAACTTCCAGGGTATGCAATGGAATAATATTTCATGGTATGGATAAAAGCTTGTCAAACTCTGCAATTCACAAAGAAAGAATACAAGGCTATTTTTACATGTAGAACAGTGTTGGATAGTGTTTTTGTAGTGAATCTGAAAGTGTTCTTGGTGCCATTGGACTTGGAATTTTGGCTTAGAGTAAAGTACAAATACTAAAGTATAAGTTGGTATAAAATTTGTGTGGTATGGTGAAAGGTGAGGGAGAAATTAGTGTTGAAAGGTGGGCACTTGGCATCTTTTTTCTCTTGTTTAAATGGGAAAAAGATGATGAATAGTGAAATAATGTATTTTTCAATTTGGTCCCTAAGCCTTTGAAACTTTGTAATTAAACCCCCAATCAGCCCTAATCTTTTGGATTCCTTGTAATTTTACCCTTGGCCTTCATCAATTGGACCTTCAAATTTTTATGCTTTTTATAAAGTGGTCCTTGGTTTTTAAAATTCTTCAATTTGACCTCCAAACTTTAATTTTCTTGCAATTTTGTTCTTAATTTTGGCCGATTGAGCTAGTAAAAATTAAATTTCATCCTTTAAAATTTCAATCTTCTCAATTAAGCCTAGATTAGGCTTCCAAAGTTAACGTTTGTCAAATTAAGTCCCTAGTAAAATTAATTTAACCCATTAAGAGTCTAATTAAGTATTTGCACTTTATTAATTCTTTTAATTTGATAAAAAATAATTCTTAAACTTAATTAATCATTTAATTGGGTATATGATTAAATCAAATTAGCCTATTAAAAGTCTAATTAAATCCTTAGACTTAATTTTTATGCTAATTCATCTAATAATCATTTAGTTTGACCTTGAATTTGCATTCTCATCTAGTATTGGGTATAATTGGGTACAATTACGCCTTCAATTTTCTCTAAAACTTCAGCTTGGTTCCTTCATACATTTGAAACCCTTTTCAGCCTGCTTTTGCCAAGTTGCTAGTCTTTTTCATTTTTAATTTTTAATTTTTTAGTGGCTTTTTATTTTAAAATAAAATGGTAATTTTGGGGGAAATCCAAATTTAGGTTATGACAAAGGGAAGTGCAATTATTGACCATTTTATAGATAATGTTGTGGAAGACTATGAGTCACTAGATTTTGAATTTTATGATGAGTTGAAAATTGATGAACCATGTATTTTGATTGAGTAGTGAATATATTAGAGAAATGGGTTAGAGTAGTGATAATTTCTCCATAAAAGAAATTGTACCATGTTTTGATAGGTTGTAGTTTGAATGCACCAATAACATGGATGAATATAAAACTTGCATCATCAGTCTAAAAGCTGGAAAACTCGATATTCATGAAGATTCACTACTAATTATCTACCATGTGAAGGGGGAATGGCAAACTAAGGATGAAACTAAGGTCATACCAAGATTATCTTTCGATGTTGGCTAATAAGTTTGATGAGATACAATTCACTCATATGAGCAGATATAAGAATCAGTTTGTCGATACCTTGGCCATCTTAACTTTGACGACACGTATTAATATTGGGGGCAAGATTCAACCAGTAAACATCGAAGTCAAAAACTTTCAAGCTCATTACTGCTCACTTGAAGAGACAACAAATGAAAAACCATGGTACAATGATATCATGAGGTTATCCAGCATCAAGAATATCCTCTAGGAGCCTCCAAGATGGATGAAAAGACTTTGAGAATGATGACCATGGATTGTAAATTGGATTGTGAAATCTTATATAGAAGGTCATTCGACGGGACTTTACTTACGTGTTTGAATGAGAAATAGGTTGAGCAAGCTTGACAAAAGGTCTATGAGGGAATTTGTGCCACTCATGTTAATAGGCATACAATGATAAGACAAATGCAGTGATTTAGATACTTCTGATTGACTATGAAAAGGGATTGTGTTAACTATATTAGGAAATTTCATAAGTGTAAGATATATAGGGATGAGATAAATACACCTTCTGCACCTGTATTCAAGATGACCTCACCTTGGCCTTTCAATATATAGGGATTAGATGTCATAGGACCAATCAATCCAAATGCCATCAATGGGCATGGATTTATCTTGATGGCCATCGACTACTTCACTAAATGAGTAGAAACCAACTCTTATGAACATGTGACACAAAAAATGGTCAAGAGATTCATCAAGAAAGATTTTATTTGTCGGTATGGCTTGCTAGCAAAATTATTAGCTGATAATGTTTAAAATTTTAATGAGAAGATGATTGTTAAACTCTACACCAAGTGTAAGATTAAGCACTTTAATTCTTCTCCTTACATACCCAAGATAAATAGTGATGTCGAGGCAACCAACAAAAATCTTAAAAAGATCATCCAGAAAATGATAGTCACCTACAAAGACGAGTACGAGATGCTTCCATTCATACTTTACGCATACTAAACCACAGTTAGAACTTCTACAGGTGCAACCCTTTACTTTTTGGTATATAGGATGAAAGTGATGATACCTTTAAAAGTGGAAATTCTATCATTAAGGGTTCTAAATGATGCAGAACTAGAAGAATCAGAATATGCAGATCTGAAATTTGAGTAGTGGAGTCTGATCAACGAGAAAAGATTGGTAGTAATTTGTCATCATTAACTACACCAGAGTAGAATGGTTAAGGCATACAACAAGAGAGTCATATGGGTATTTAAAAAAAGAGACCAGGTATTGAAAAAGATCTTGCTAACATCGGGAGAAGATCAGAGCAAATGGGCATCAAAATATGAAGGACTATATGTGGTAAATAAAGCCTTTCCCAGAAAAGCCTTGGTTTTGACCAAGATGGACGGAGATGATTTACCTAACCCTGAAAACTCTAACATTATAAAAATGTATTATGCACAATGTACTTTGTCGATATATCAATAAAGATCAAAGTTTGGCTAGGAATGTTTTGGTGCACTTTCTTTTTGTAAACTTTAAAAAGCTTTACATGATCTCATAGGCTCAAAAAACCTTATTTTTGTGTTTTTATAAAAATAATTTTTGGAAAATCAAAGTTATTAGTACAAATACAGAGGTAAAATTAGTGTTTGTTTTTTACAAGTAAGTTTTGCAAGTTCAAGTGATCTCCTAGTGAGGTAACCAAACCATGTAAATGACTTTGAAGCTGAGTTTTAGTTGGTTGAATAACAATCATAATTTAATTATGATGAAAACAATTTTTCATGACCAAACAATCACAATGAAAGAAAGCAAAGCTTACTAATCCTAAACTCATATGTTTGAAATGAGAGAATGTCATCTTTGATAATCCTTTCACAATACTTTAAAAAAATATTATTTGCAAGTCCTCATTGAGCCTAGTAAATCTTTCTTGCAAAACAACCATGACTAGGATCATACCTCAGATTACCAAGATTAGAAAAGCAATTTGACCACAAGAATATACAAAATAATCCTTAATTATCAAAGGTGCCCAAACAAAGCAAGAGCATGAAGAAATTCAAAGATTCAAAAAGGTTGAGCATGCCATGCAAAATGAAAATAATTAGTATGATGGTGACACTCAAAGTCAAATAATCCAAACAGTGGGGGCATGTCAAATTATTTTGCAAAGTCAACCCTAAGATCTAGGAATCCTTTGACCAAAAAGAAGGTTTGGGAACGAGATTTAGTGATCATTGGTCTTAAGATCTCTTAAACACCTTTTGAGCCTACAAATATCCTTTTCTTTCATGACCAAAAGCCAAATCCTACGTTGCGTGCCCAATAAAGCTTTTTTAATCAAAGGCAAGCAATATGGATTGGTAAGCGATGCTTTCCCATGTGAAATGAACTTTTTAAGAAACTTTGATTATGCTTTATTATTCATACAAGTAAAATGAACGCTTCAATACCATAGAGAAATTCAACCTTCAAGAAACCTTATCTATGGGAATCACCCGAGTTCTTTTTTAAACAAGTTTGTTTTAAACTAGCATCAAAATGGTTTTTGTTCATGGGAATCGCTTGAGTTCTTTGTCCTTTTAAAACATATAGTACATCTTTTTTTCCATGCAAAATGTGAACTAATTCACATTATGTTGTTTGCATTTGCTAGTGAAGGTAATGTCACTGGGTTGGGCCACTAACAAAGCTGAATGGGCCAAATCCAAGCCCAGCCCGCGCGACTGGGCTAGGTCCAGTCCACATATATATACAAAAAGTAGAAGAAGCTTGCTGGGCCGTCTGTCGGCCCAAAATCGGGTTAAGCTTAAGCCTCGGGTCCAATAAGCCTAGCCCATGTGGTTGGGCCAAACTCAACCCAACCTTAAATGTGTGTTTAGCTTGCCCTATTTTTGCCAAAGGAAAAATGCCTTTTTTAAAACATGTTTGTCAAATATAACCTTAAAGCATTTTCAGTGCCTCTAATTTTAGGATGAGGACACGTTTAGCAAACACGTCCTCCTACCATTTCCTTTAGCTTAGCTTTATCTTTATCTTGTCCTTATTATAGTGTTTAGTCAAACATGCCGTAAACTAGTTTGGAAAAGTAGGAAAAAATTCAAAGATCATTTTAATATTATTTATGGGTTCCTCATGTGTTTTTCAACAATTCTATCTGATATTAGGTTATACACTTACACTGTATAATACCGACTCAAATTAAAAATACCTGATTTTTCTTCAAAAATTCAAAAAAATCCTCCTTTCAAAAATAATAAAAAAAATATGTTTTGTTCACGTGCATATGACCAAATTCTAAAAATCTTTTCACATATATTTTCAAAAAAAATTGTATTTTATCATGTTTTAAAAGTACAAGATAAATATTGTAATCGATTTATGATTATTCATTAAGAATTTAGCCAAAATCTCAAAAGTATCGCAAAAATTAATTTGTTTAATTAATATTCAGGATATGAATTTTATAGCATAATGCATACTTCCAATATTAAATTAAATGAATTAATAACAATATACATTAGAAATTAGTTGTAGACTTTATTATTCAAGGGTATAAAATTATATTGTAAAGTATATATATATTTTTTTTGCACTGTCAAATTACTTTGTCTTTTTATTATTATTTGCACAATAAAACTACAGTTATATTTTTAGAGAAAATAACCATTAAACTAGGGGTTTTTTTTGTATTTTTAGTTTTTTAACAATAAAGTTACGGTATTACCTTTAAAATCAAAAAATTATACGATTTCAAGGGTATTTTTTGTTTTTACTTGTGGTTTTTTTGTTATTTTTGGATTTGTTTAAGAGTTGTTTTGTCATTTTAAAAGACTAAATATTATTACAAAAAAAAAAAATTGTTAACGCATTAGTGCAAGACGGTTTCTGCGAGAGGCGCATGTAGGGCCTTCCAATCATGAAATTCCACCATATAAGGAAGCATTAAGAGAGGCTCATCTTTCTCTTTCTAGTAGTGTGGTGCATGCTTATGGAGGAGGCAGGGTTGGCCCCAAGCAAGCCTTTTCTTCTTCTTCTTTCTTTTTTTTCTCCTAACCTAAAAATTTGTGCGAACCCATTCAAAAAACAATTTTGTCCTTATTTTGTATTTTTATCAATCTTTACCCTCATTCTCTTAATTATTATTTGTTTTGCTTTTAATATTTTTTTGTATTTTAGTTTTTTATTTATTTCATCCCTGAGAATTTTATTTCATTTAATTTTTATATCTAATTTGGTCCTCATTAATTTGATTACTATTTTTTGGTGTTTTATCCTTTTCTTGATTTTTTAGTTTTTTTTCAATTTCATTCCCAATCATTTTATTGCATTTATTTTTTATCCAATTTTGGTCATCTTTTTTGTCGCTATTTTCTTATCCTTTTTTTATTTATCTATTTTTTTCAATTATATCCCTCAGTATCTTATTTTATTTAGTTTTTTAATCTAATTTGGGTCCTCAATCTTTTTATTACTATTTTCTTATCACTTTCTTAATTTATTTTGTTTTTGAATTTAGTCCCTAATTATTTTTCTTCATTTAGTTTTTATACTAAATTTGGTCTACATTGCTTGGATTTGAGATTGTTTTGTAATTGGATATTCTAGTCTCTCTCTTTTTGTGTTTGTCTTTTTACAGGGTAATCTTGGTCTCATTACTTGAGTCTAATATAATTTTATTTTTTTGTTTTTTTATTATAGATTGATTTATTATAGAAAAAAATTATTTTTTCAAAATAAGATTTGAAACTTTTTAATATATATATATATAAGAAAAAAATTATATTTTTAAATGTAAGATAAAAACATATTTTTTATTTAAATACTTAAAATTAAAAAAATAACATACTAACATATTTGAGGCAAGACCTCCGATGTCTTGAAGCATCAGCACAGGGACTTGGATGCATGGGCATGTCTGCCGCCTACGGCCCTCTAAAGCCTGAATCGGACATGATCGCCCTCATCCACCACGCCGTCAACACCGGGGTCACTTTACTCGACACCTCCGATGTCTATGGACCCCACACCAACGAAATCCTTCTGGGCAAGGCCTTGAAGGCGGTTTTGAGGTTCGAGAGGATCCTGCTTATTGTTCAAACTGTTTGAAAACATCCTTGAAAATAATTATTCAAAGTATCATTTATTTTTTATTTTTTTAATTGTCGAGAGTGACTAAAAACTTTATATACTCTATATGAAAACTTACCTGAAAATAATTATTCAAAGTATCATTTATTTATTTATTTTATATTGAATTGGCTAGATTTGAAAAGAATAAATGAATCACTAAATATCTAAACTAAATATCTAGACAAGTTTATTGACTTACAGTTTTATCCAAGTCAACTAAAATTCAAGTAAATCTAATAATATATGCTGCATTTAACCTGGCTTCCATGTAAATCTTCCGGTCCATACTTGGATTTAAAATCTATGCTTTATGCATAGTGGAGAACAAATTGCGGAATTTGTGATCATGCACTAATTGAATGATGTATATAATATAGTCTAGCATTTGCATGTCAATGCCAAACTTTATATTATATCTATCATACTTGATATAAAAACTTACCTGAAAATAATTGTTCAAAGTATTATTTATTTATTTATTTTCTAATTGTTGAGAGTGACCAAAAATTTTATATTATATATGTCACACTCAATAATATAAAAACTTACCTGCAAATAATTATTCAAAGTATCATTTCTAATTATTGAGAGTGACTAAAAATTTTATATACTCGATATAAAGACTTAACTAAAAATAATTGTTCAAAGTATCATTTATTTATTTATTTATTTATTTATTTTATATTAAATCAGCTAGATTTAAATTAGATTTGAAAGGGATAAGTGAATCACTAAATATCTAGACTAAATATCTAGACGAGTTTATTGACTTACAGTTTTATCCAATTCAGCTAAATGCTGGATTTAAATATATAATATTAGATTTGTATAAATATATATTTATTATTAATAAAAAGTTAATTTATCTTTAATATTTATATAATATTAGATTAATAAATTTAACATATGATTTATAAATCTATCGTAAAAATAAAATTCATATGACAAAAATACTTTACAAAGAAAATTATAAAGTTGTTATAATTATGAGATTATTATTGCATCAAAACATTATTCTTAAAATGTTATTGGTCGATATTCTCTTAAACACTAGATATTTATTAGAGTCATAGAGAATTGTACATATTATGTTTTTTTTATGAAAGGAAACAGTTGTTCTCATAAATTAAGGTATAAGAAAAATCTAAAACTAATATATAAGTGTTTGTCATAAAACATGTATATTGAACTAATCTACATAAAAATTTCATATAAAATG
>Ga0325403_1005378_pt1 | contig 12065 bp, 8 predicted proteins | sample PopdelMetagenome_19_FD_205665 | JGI IMG/M metagenome (GOLD analysis project Ga0325403, IMG submission 205665) | Populus deltoides microbial communities from Bellville, Georgia, United States - Xylem-PdKOR-R4 | ecosystem: Host-associated > Plants > Phyllosphere > Stem > Wood/Secondary xylem...
AACGATTACAAATGGCCAGGGACAGCTGCTTGGCTAGAGTCACCGCTGGCGTTGCCGTTGGAGGTGCTGTTGGCGGCGCAGTCGGTAAGTTCCTATAATATCTCTCATTCTCTCTCTCAAAAGAAAGAAAAACCCTGAACCCCAGTATTCTATTTAGGTACTAAAAGGATCAAGTTTGCTATTCTTATGGGAATGAAATTTTTTCCTTTATCAAACTACTACTATTCTGTAATCTCTTTGTTTTTGTTAACAAATTAGTGATGGGTTTTTCATGATTGCTTGTGTTCTATGTGTAGGTGCTGTTTATGGGACTTATGAAGCTATTAGGAACAGGGTAATCTCTCCTTCTCGCTGTAGTATTTTCTTTCAAGGGTTTCTTTGATTTTCTTTGTTTTGCTTGTATATTCAAAGCAGACATCTTGAGTATTTGATAGCTTTTGTTACAGAAAAAGGTCATTACTTTGTTGTCATTGCGTCAAGGTTAGGCTATTTAGGAAGAGAATTTGGTATTCCATTTTTGTCACTGCAAATCCTAGACTTTTTACCGACACAATTAGCAAGAGATGTGGAATTTACTTGAGGAGGTCATGTAGATGTATAGTTGTACAATTGTAAGACAGAACATCGAGGATGTTTAGTGGAAATGGCTTGTATGGTATACATATGTTGTTTGGGACAATCTATTTATCTAGTAGCTTTGTATCTTCCATGAGGAACGAATGTTTCCAGCAGTTTAATTTGTCAAGTCATACCTCCTTGTCCTTTCATTCAAGTGTTGCTCGTAGATACAAGCCTTGAGAAGTTCTCAATAGCTCATGTAATGCAATATTTGTGTGCTTTGTTTTTTCTGCTGTTAAATCTTGGTGCCTCTGCAATCCAGTGGGGCTCTCAAGCATGGGAGGCTTAGCTTTTTGTTAGTGCAGAGTCTTGCTTGTCAGGAGAGAATTTTCCTTGCAACAAATAGACAACCTTGAGTCCACTAGGTTATTTAGAACCCATTCGCTATATCCTTGAAATACACAAGGGGGTGCTTCTTGAATTCAAAAGAAACCAGGGCTCTTAGAAATTGTCATGAAAAGAAAAATTTCAGCACTCAAGCTGCAGAGTCTACTAGGCTCTCAAAACTAAGTCAGCTCTCGGTCGTTGTCCTATCTATCCCTCTATTGATTCTATATCACCTTTATCGTTCATCATTGGTTGAAGTCCTCTGTGCAGGTTAAGGATTTAAGGATAGACACATAATATCTTTTTCACTGTGCTGTGCTGCTAGTTGGGTGACTGGTATCCCTGATGATTCTAAGTTTTGCTTTTGAACATACAGGTTCCTGGACTTTTGAAAGTAAGGTATATTGGGCAAACCACAGTTGGAAGTGCTGCAATTTTTGGTCTCTTCCTGGGTGCTGGGAGCTTGATTCATTGCGGAAAGTCTTACTGACTTACCATCCATTTTGTAACCATAAGATTGATTCTCAACTAGAGAGATTTTGTATTTAAAGCGAAATATTTTTTTGGTAGCAAATCTCAAACCATATAAGATCAAGCCTCTATTATTTCTGTTTATGTTTGTGGTTGGGACTTCTACCATCCAAAACTGCATTGCGAACTATTATAGGCCTCAAGGCTGGCTTTATATTACAAAGTACTGATCTATTTCATGAATCTGTACTTGACGTGATACATCATTAATCTCAAGTCTGCTTTCTAGACAAATTTAATCGCTGCTAATTTGTTGTTAATCGCACTTAAATGTTCAAATAGTTAGCTGTGCTTCTACTCTGTTTGTATTAAATTATTTTCAGTTACTACAAGCTTGTAAGTAGGATGGCAGTGGTTACTTATGAGTTGTATTCTTTTTATAGAAGTATAGGATTTCATTTTATCCATTATCCATTAGAGAAGGTAGATTAAAAATAAATCACTTATCGTTTTCAACCAGATTTAGGTTAAATTTTCATTCCTATGACTTTAAGATCCACGAAAATATTTATTAGAATATTAAGAAGAGCACCGAGACTAACAGCATTTTTATTTTTACCTGTCAGCTTCATACCAATTGCGAGGATGAGTCGTGTGATTTAGGCCTAGCCCACTTGATAATTCCTTTCGCACGTTAGCCGAGACTGCTGCATTATTTATATGGTGATTGCTAGCAGTAACCATCTCACATTAATCGTCATAGGTAATGAACTTTGATGGAGTATTTTCTTGCTTCCATACTGGTCGTTGAAATGAATTTTAAAGGGTTTGTTAGAATATTTATTTTTACGTTTTAAAAATACTTTTAAAAAAATCTAAATTTTTTCTTTTAAAATTAATAATTTTTTATATTTTAAAATTATTTTAATATATTAATATTAAAAATAAAATAATATTATTTTAATATATTTTTAAATAAAAAAACATTTTAAAAATCAATCACCCTCGCCACTCTAATTATGCTTTTAATTTAACCTGGCGCAGTGCGACGCCAGTTGCAATATTTTATTTGTCGAAAAAGTCAACTCTTTCCATCCTTTCATCCTTCTCTGCGATTCCTTTCTCCATGGGCCGGGCTTAATAACTTTGCTCCGTGTGGGTGTGTGTTCTTCCCTAATTCGTTGAAGATGATGGAAGTAAATTACAACGTGGAGATATTATTGTAGATACTGTCGTTTGTCAAAAATAAGAGGTACGGCACCAAAAGGTAGCAGCCTCCAATTTTGAAACGAAATTTAGTCAAAACTCAAGTTCACCTGCATTCTCTTCTGGCGTTTCATTCTCCTCCTTCAATCACTCCTTAATAACAGAGATTACCTTTGCTTCCAGGTTCCAAGTCTTCATGCAATGTTGTTGAGGACTTTGTTCTTCTTTGTTTGTTGTTGATCATCAACTGAGAAACACCGCATTAAGTGTGGGTTGAAGAGTTGTTCTAGCAAGCTAGCTAGCTAGCTATCATGGCAATGCAGCCAAGCTTGATCATACTGGTGGCATGTAGGGTTTGGAGGGTTTTGAGTGAGCTGATCTCTGTTTGCTTTATTGTTGCTGATGATGTCGCTGTCTCTCTGAGCCAACAACTAAATGTCGATTCTGATTGAGATTGAGAGAAATCTTTGTCGTCGGTGGCCAATAGGGTTTGGAAGGTTTTTGATTCTTGAAGATTTGTACTTGTTGGTTGCTTGATTATAGGGATTTAAATTCTTATTTCTGCTAATAATTCTGCAATCCCAGTTTTTTTTTTTTTTGTGATAAACCCATAGATTGAAAATTGTAATGATTTATACCAAAAAACACGAATAATAGATGATGACACAATTGCAACTTTGTGGAACTTTTATGGCTTTAATTTTTCTCTTAATTCATGGTATTTTGTGATAAAAATTTGTGGTTTGTAGCATTACTCGTCTGAAAATTATATAGCAATAACATAAATCTTTGCAATCGCAAGATTTTCTCATCAGGCTGGGGTAGGTAGGATGAGCTAGGGTTTCTCACTGTGAAAAAACAGCGAAAAAGATAAGTTTTAATGCCAAAACTTTCGTACAAATTTGAATTTTTTTTTGCAGCAACTCCTCGTCCAGCTTTTATGTAAAAATCAGTCACAGAAAACTCTTAACATGAGTGTGCATAAGGTTGATCACTCGATTGTGTTAAAGAAAAGGGCCATGAAATAATGTTGGTATGGCAAAATTGTTGGTGTTTCTGCTGCATCTATCAAGAACCCTAACAATAATAATTTAGGGTTGCTAATGGGTATTCACAAATTAAATTTCAATTATATTTATACCCTATCCAAAAACCTTAAATATATCCACTATGTTTTAGATATTCATTTGAATATGTTATCCAAGTATTATTTATTATTTAACATAAAATATATATTATATGGGGCGTGGCACAAAATTATCATTTCAGCATGATTTATAAACAAAATTTTTTATAGAAAAAGATTGTACAAAATGTTCTGCTCGATTAATTCCGTCTCAAAGTATACAAGTATATACGATTTCAATCATACATGGCTATTGAAAAAGGGGCAAAATGGAAAGCAATGAACATGACTACAAGTTAAAGTTGTTAGTATGAGCACAGGCAGCAAGACATTTTCTCTGCACAGGCTGCAGGCCTTTATGATGCGACAATGGTTCTACTGAGGTGTCTGGGAATGTGGTGGTAGACCAGGTGGTAGTGGTGGAGGCATACCAGATTGGTTTCCAGACTGCAATTACGATTAACATATGTTAGCTCTTCTTGAACAAGCATAAATGTTGCATTCACACGCCTGCTCAGAAACTGGTAACATTTAGAATTCTGTACAGAATCTCATGTTCGTTACTTGTAAGAGACATGAACCATGATATATGCAACCCGGAAAAAAGAAAAGCATAACAGGAGCAGATAAAATTATGCATGCTTACATCAACAGTTTCCCTCGTCATATTTTAATTGAATTGCTGTGATCATAAGTCAACAAATTCTAGAAATTTTGCCTAATCCAACACACTGTAGACTTCAATAAGAGACAATTATCTCCATGACACAACTCTGCATCTCTCTATTCTTCCCATCATAGTGGTCAAAGTGGCATGTTTTAGAGGGTTTGGTTTTCAGTTTTGCGAACTGATAACTATTCGGCATGGAAGCCAGTAGGCCTTTTTTAATTGACAATTTAAACATTCCATGGGTTCCACAATGATCCATGTTCAAGTACACTGTTTAAATTGTCTATGGGATCTGAAAATGACAGGGACAAAATACCATCAATTTACACTGGACATTTTTAGTGCAAATATGGGGATGATACATGGTCTATAACAAAACAATGTGATATCTATCTTACCTGGTAGGGATTAAACCCAGGCATCATTGGCATCTGTCCACCTTGAGGATGGTTGAATGGACCACCCTGTGGATACATTTGCCCCCCTGTGGCATTTGATGGGCCCTGCATATTGGGCAGGCCATTTGGAAAGCCCCCGCTGACTGGAGGGGCAGCACTTGTGGGCAAGGATCCTGAGTGCATTGGATTCAGGCCCATAAAATGGCCCTGTGGCAACAGAGGTACCATCTGACTCATCGTCCCTTGCATACCCTAAAAAGGAAAAAGAGAGAGTAAAATATAACATTCCAAATACACCTCATTAAGGAAAGTGCTGAACAGATGTAACTTGAAACTAGAATTACAAAATCTATTTTAAACGACACCATGTCCTTTCAATCACTAAGCGTGTTCCTAAGCAGAAGCCCGCTTTGCATCGTCAACCATGCAGAGAAACTACTTGAGAATCTTTTTAAGATATGCACCAAATTGCAACAATTGGAATTTAAGTGAGGGGGATTAGATTAACTTGGGAAAGAAAAATAAAAGACTGGAGCGCTATATCATACCATTGGACCAGGCATTGATGAAGGCAAAGATCCGGGCATTGAAGATGGGATTGGAGAAGGCATGCCATGAGGAGGCATTTGAGGAGGGCGAGGTAGATGGGGATGAGAGAGCAGGGGTAAATGGGATGGAGGCAGTAGCTGTTGCATGTTTGGAGGCGGCATAGGCAAAGGAGGCATGTGCTGAGAGAGTGGTTGCTGCTGCTGCTGCTTCTGCTGCTGAGGACTTTGCTGATATCCCTGCTGCTGATTGGCTGCACGAAGTGACGGATGTGGACCAGGAGGAAGAGGAGGCTCTCCAAAGGGCATAGAAACAGGGAGAGGCTGCCTCTGCTCTCCCTGCGATGCATCAAGAGATGTAATTGATAGTGGCATTGCAGCTCCAACACCTGGAATAGTTCCTTCGTTTCGAGTCAGTCCAGGAGCAAATGGTCCTGGAGTTGTCGGTGGTTCAGGTACATGGAAATTGCCAGGGAAGCGGCCACCAAGGGCAGGATTTTGCTCACCATAACCTGGTAGAGATGGTAATGCTTAGAAAATTAATTAATAAAATATGCTTTTGTATACTAATCATGTAATCATTGAAAATATCATGGCTTCAAATTTTTGGAACATGCACAAGGAGATTTTCTGGCCAACACAACACATGATTGAATTTAATACAAAATATCGATCAAGCCATGTTCGGTTTCACCAGTTTGTAAAGCCTAACCTTGGTTATGACCCACGTTAAATTTATCACGGGCAGTGTCTCCTGGCCTATTTCGACACCAAAACTTTGTTGTGTGATCATTGCTACCACTGCCGAAAAAATTATGCAGGTTTAGTAACTGGTGAGGTAGAAACACCTTAGAAAGGGTCATAGATTAAAGCAATTTAATCATGTCATTTTTTTTTTAATTTTAGTCCACCACCAGAACATTGAAATACAATTATTTGATATTCAAATCTTTCGTGAAAACCAAATTCTCAAAGTTGCTACAGCCAAGTAGTCATTTAGCACAGCCAAGAACTCTCCTTCCTTTCTTTTAAATAGAAGATCATCATAGATAGAGTGCAAAATTCAGCACAAAAACGAAAATAAGAATCTTACCAAATAAAAATATTGACAAAAGGGTTTCCAATAATATCAACTAATGGAACACCTCAAAAATACCAGAAGCATAAAAGCATAATAAGCCAAAAAATCTATTCCATGATACACTGTTTGCTTCAAAAAACAAAATTCCTTAGGATTTTCAAGTTTCCATGCTTCAAAGGCAGCCTGTACGACTGTTTCATATATTAACGATGCAATTAGAGAGTAACTTGTGAAGCAGTTCGGATAATCAAATATTTTACAACTTAGATGACATGCGCATTACAATGGCATTGATATGTGCCACTCACATTGCTCTTTAACAAGTTTACAAACCAACTTACGATGCTATAGAACAACAAACAAGACACTACAACTTCTATATAACTAGAAAAAAGTAAAGCTGCAGCAACTATATTAAACCACATTCAATATTCCAAGCAATGACCCATGCCACCATTTTAACTTTCTTTCTAATAAAATTCAAGAAAGGTAATTTATTTGAATACCCTTTCAAAAGGGAAGGAAAACTAAAACCAGCAAACATCCCAGGATATTCAATTAACTTGAATTTAGCGCATTTACCTGCAAAGAAGATATCCAATAGGATGCCATGAAAGATCCCAAACACTATTATCATGAGCACTGGAAACTTCAACCTGGGGGGTTTCATGCCTATACATCACAGTCATAAGATACAGAAGCTATATGAGATTACTTCCATATGAGCAGCTAGCAGCACAAATAGCATCAAACAAGAAAATAGAGTCAACCGACACTACAGGAAAAAAGAGAGGAAATAAGATCAAAAGATTGGTTGTTTTCAGTAATCCACCATCCAAAACAAAAAAGGTTTGATAACCAACAAATTCTGAGAAGAAATCTTAAGATCTATTTTCTTGTTTTCTTATATTTTTCCTTGAATAATGAGCCCACAAAAAAATGATGGTTGGAGGACTCCATATACATCCCCTTCCACTGAATTACTTTAAATTACACACACACACACACACACAAAAGAGGGTTCTCTTCAACCTCCGTATACTCATCTCCATGGCATAGATTTTCAATGCCTTGCAAATATTTTAATGAAAACATATTAAAAACAAATAACATTCAGTCACCTAATGTATACCATGATGAGAACTTCAGAAAGAAGTTGTAGAATAATTTAACATTAAAAAAAAATAGAGTTCTATTTGAGATATCAACATTACCCCACAAGCCAATGGAAAATGGATCCGTCATAACTCCCACTAACAAAGTACTCTTCATGGAATGGATGCCAAGCCAATGCTGGAAGTAGTAGAGAACATTTTTACGATAAGTATATCCTTGAATACAAATCACACCACAGAAAAGTTACAGAATTAAAACAAGCATGCTAGCAATTTTAATCCAAGCTCAGCCAACAGTAAGCATGGCATATAAAAGTGGAAAATTCCCATAACTTTACAATCCAGGGCAGACCATTATACAACTGAATTTTATCCTCATATGATGTGCACAGGTGAAAGGTGTTACTAACCAGTCACGTCCTTCCGATGTCCGCGGAAAGATTCAAGCTCCTTCATTGCCCTTAAATCATAAAGCTGAAAATGTGCAAAAATTACAGAAAGAGGGTCAAGGTAAAAGAGGGTCAACGTTCAAGCCCCAACCCTTCATAAAAGAGACCTTTGATGTGAGCAAGAATTTGCAAACCTTGATGATTTGATCTTTTGAAGCAGTCAGCACCCAGTTACCATTTTGGTTCCATTTGACACAAAGAACGGTATTTTTGTGGCCATGACTGCAAAACCCATGCCGAGCTTGTCAATTTTTTTATAAAAATCCTAAACCAAACCTTAGCCTAATCACCGAGAAAATATGTACTCACAATGAGCAAAGCTCTCTTCCAGATTTAGCATCCCAGAGTTTTACTAGGTTGTCTTTCCCACCTAAAAAAAAGTCAATTAGCAGCATCAACCACAACAATGCCAAGTTAATAAAGGGATCATGAGGTTCCAAAAAGAAATATATGGCTGACCTGAGACCAGAAGAGATTTTGTAGGGTGCCAATCAACACTCTTCACATCCCAACCATGGCCTGCCTGAGTTCAAAATGATGCAGATAAAACTCTTTAGGTTACCCAGTGCAAATATTATGAGCACAACACAGACAGTAATCTAAGCCATCAGACTGTCACTTACACCAGAACTAGAAATACATGCAACAGTAAGTAGTCCGATCACATCATGGAAGCAAACCCATTAATATTCCTTGCATTAGTCTCTAAACTATCTCTCACGAAGAAAATGACTGAACAACAGTCTTAGGCCCATTGCATATTTCAATATTCTTCTTTCAAGGTTAACTTTTCTGACTAAAAGCATGGCATTGTATCAAGCAATCTTAAAGAAACATTATTTGCAATAATTCAGGAGAATGGGAGAAAGAACATCCAATTAAGTACCATAAAAGAATCATCCCACACAAACTTAATATCATATGTTCATTGACCAAAAAACACATTACCCGTTAATGAACGCTCTTCATGGCACCGAGCAAAGTCCCAAACTTTAACAGTAGTATCATCGGAGCATGAACAGAACTTCAAATCTGTCCTACAGAAACTGTTCGAGAGGTTTACAATACGAACTTCACTAACACCATGTATTAAGAAAAAAGAAGGAAAAGGAAGGGAGATATGAAGCAAATATCTACCTTAAGTCACGCACTGATTCTTTATGAGCAGATTTATTGACCTTAACATTATTCATGTTGCTCTGCCAATACCTAAAACAACATTAAAAAAAATATTAAATGAACAACATATACGAACATAATAGCAACAAAGCTATAAGAACAATGAAGAACATATGAGAATTACTTAATTGAACCACCATCATCACCAGAGACCATCCAATTGTCATTGTGGCTCCATACCATAGACCTGATTGCTTGATCATGAGCCTGCACATGAAAGAATTCCACAAAAATCATCAATATGGCTTCTTTCCTGGTTAAAAATCAACATTAAATGTTCATATCTACACACCTGAAGAATCATTTCAAAATTAAATGACTGTCCATTCCAAAGGGTGAATTCCCCACTTTGAGAACCTGTTATTAGACGTTTCCCATTTGGAGTCCACTACATATCAAGAAAAGGGTCAGAATATGTTTGATTACAAAGTTAAATGTGCTGAATCCCAAAAGAAGGAATCAAAATGTTTTGCTGTATTTAAGAAGGGTAAAAATGGCAAGGAAGTTGTAATGGCAAAATAAATTTAGACCAGGCAAATAATAAACGGCATTCAAACTCATTTCAAATTAGACAACATGCATGTGCACATCTTGCATGTATATGCAGGTGCGCAGGCAGATGCACACACTTTTTATTATTATTAAGCAAATGAAGTCATCTGCTCTGCCAAATAGGAATTGGAGACTACTGATTAGAAGTCAACAACTTTATACACTATCACACACGAACTGCAGACTAAGGCCTCAAAGAGCTAACTGGTAGATAATTTAAAGACTAGTAGGATGAGTTCATTTTGTTGGAAACACCATGGATCACCAGTCTTCATCTAACTTGATTTGTTTCAACAGGCAATTTGCACATCTAGCAACAATTTCTTCTTTTTTTTCATTCATATCTACACAATGAAAGGATAAAACTTTATGCTATCAAAATGAAATTACGAAACAGCAAATAAGAATAATTGTGTTTAAGTCATTTTTCATAATGTCATACACAATTATATATTTGACACCTCAGACAAGTAAAAACTAAGTTTGAGGACCCATTAAATGAATTGCACTCTCATTTCACTCTGAGCCTGAAACATGTTTAACAGGGAAAGACATATGGCAGATAAATTCAGCACATATTCCCTTTCATAAAAACCAAAGCAAATTGACTTTAAACTTCTAACTTCAAAAGAAACAGAATTTCACTTGATGATCCATCAGAGAACAGTATGAGCAGATCATGCTACTTCCTAAGAGAAATAAATGCTTGTCTATTCAAATATGTAACAAAGTCAAGAATTCTGTCACAATCAGACTTACCAAAACCCGATTTATCGAACAACGGTTTTTGTTTAGAGATGTATGAACAAACTTTGTGGCAAAGCTTGTAGATGGATTATCAGAATAGGCAACTGGAGGCAACACCTACAACAGAGATCAAAACATGAAGAAAATTCACATGCTTGAAGCATAGAAAGATATTAGGCTGATAGCTACTTTGAGCATATCTCATAAAGAAAGAATATAGATAAACAATGTTCACTAACATCAATCACAGCTGCTGGGGTATGTTGCAATACTGTCCTGTCCCTCAAGTCCCACTGCCACATACGAGTCTGCAGCAACACTGAAACAAGATTACAAGTGACTCAAATAACAAAAGATCTATTGATACAGGCACCAAGGGGACACCAACCACTTGCAAAAGCAAAAGAAACTAGCAAGCAAATCATTGATGGTACATCATATAAACCACATAAGAGAATACGTGATCTCTGAAGTTCAATTGTTTAATTCTTCTTTGTTGGAATACTATAAGCGTAAAGTTTGAACCCACAAGTCCTTCAAAGAGTTGAGAGTAGAATCTTTCTCCCAAATACTCTTTGTTCCACTCTCTTCACGAAACCCAAAATATTAGTAGAGGCATACAAAATCCTCTACTTCTCTTTTTTTCCCCTGTAAAAAAACCACCACATCTCCAAGCAATTACAAAACCCTATAATTCTCTCTTTTTCCCTGTACAAAATCCAACACTTCTCCAAGCAATTACAAAACCCTATACTTCTCTGTTTTTCCACTGTACAAAAACCACCACCTCTTCTCTTGGTCAAGATCAACTAATCCCACCATAACCCAAAGAAAACCACTAGTCCTGTACAACTATGAATTCAACACCAACACTGATAAGCTTTTATTCTTAAGCAAAATATAAAAGAAACCAACTACAGATTCAGATATTGGAATTAACACGGACAAATAGATGCCTCATCAATTATTCAATTACCATTACAAGAAGACCATATCCGGCCAGAAACACATCCACAACCAAAAATAAATAAATTCCAAGACCTACATCGCTTCCAATTGAGATACATATCACAAAAATTACCAGCTATCACACATTTCAAGCATTACCTGAATATACCTAACAACCGTGCTTGTATAATCAACTGCTCTCCTCTGCGTAAGCTTCCTCATCCTTTTTCCACCGTAACCATCACCATGATCTATAACAACAACAACAAAAATCAATCAATCAATAAAATGACAAAATTCCAATCAAAACGCACAATTCATCATCATAACTTAGGTTAAAATTGAAACCTGGTCACTCTAATTAAACTAATCAAAGACAGAATTTCCAAACCCTAAAACACTTAAAAAACAACAATGCACTTGTGTAACTAACTAACTAGCTTCGTATTTAGGAGGAGGAGGACCGGGGGCGGCCTGCGGATGGTGGTGGTAATCAAGCGGGTTAAGAGTGGTTGATGAAGCGGAGGGTTGTCGCATCATTGGCGGTGGCTGCCCTCTATGAAAATCACCACCAGGAGGCGGTTGCTGTTGCATATGTTGTTGGTGGTGGTGCTGTGGCTGCTGGTACTGGTG
>Ga0325403_1005381_pt1 | contig 12064 bp, 8 predicted proteins | sample PopdelMetagenome_19_FD_205665 | JGI IMG/M metagenome (GOLD analysis project Ga0325403, IMG submission 205665) | Populus deltoides microbial communities from Bellville, Georgia, United States - Xylem-PdKOR-R4 | ecosystem: Host-associated > Plants > Phyllosphere > Stem > Wood/Secondary xylem...
GTCGTAATTATGCTACTGATTAGAACATCATTGATAAAACAAAGTTCAAGTTGCTTTTGTTATTAGAAATATACATATTATGATGCCAGAGGAAATAAATTTTTAAGCTGGCCAAGACAAATGATGACAGCAACAAGGTGCCATATTAAATTATATTGTAGATTCCAAGATGTTAACGTGTTTATTTACCCCAAAAGCCATCAGGCACTCAGTATTTGTTGCCATGTTAAATTCTGTCAAAATCACCATAATAGTAATATATGTTGCTTGCTTCATAATTTAACACAATTATTCCTTTTCTTTTTCATTTAACGGTAAAAAAGTATCCTGGAACCAGTTTTTGTTAACAGATATTTTCTACATAGCCCCAATACTTGTGTCGATATCATGGCTGCAAGATAGGTGAAGAAACAAGTTGAAAGTTCTCAGAAAGGACAAGAATTTGTTGGCCAGCTAGACTTTTCAAGGAGACATGTTTATCAGCCATCCTCGGTACAAATGCGAACAGCACCGTTGACTATTTCTGCTGACTATGACTTGCAATCAATTCCAACTTTAGACCAGCAATTGTGGACAGAAATCAAGCGTATATAACGCATGTGAAAGCAATACGAGTTGGCAAGAAATATTAGCAGAAAAATAATGGCAGCTGAGCTCAGTCGGGATGAAGCGAAGAGAAAAACAAGTGATGCCTCATCTGGATCATTGCAGACTGTATTGAAGCAGTCAGATTGGATGGATATGTTGCTGATGGCACTTGGATCAATGGGGAGTGTTGCAGATGGATCATCTATGGCAATAATCATGATAATTCTCTGTGACCTCATGAACAAATACAGTGGTGCTTCTGTCACTATTGAAGAGATAAACAAGGTTTGTTCATAGATGCAAGTAATAGAATCTTCAATTGTTTATAAAAGCTAGCATCATAAACTGTGGAATCAAAATCTAACGATCTTTTTGTTTATGTTAGTACTGCAGTTTGCTTTGACCTTAACTTATGTTGCTGTTGGGGTGGCTTCAGCCTCCTTTCTTGGTATCTGTTTTTCCCTTTTACTAGCCTACTTTCTAATTTGGTGATCCCATATCACTTGGAATATGTGAATGATATGCGTTCAGAGGATCTAAAACCCAACAATTTAAGGCTTTGGGTTAGAGGCCAAACTAATCAGATGCTTACATTTTATCAATTGTAACTTCATTAGCTTTCTATCACGATTTTCGAGAGTTCAATCACAGAACTGGAGAAATACCACCATAATACATACTGTATTTTTATTCAATTTCCACTATATATACTTGTTCAAAGTTAGGTTTTTACCATTGCTGCATCTAGCAGCATTTGAACAAGTGCTGGTCTATTGTTTAGCAAATTTAGATATAGTAAGATTGAGAGCGCACTCTTTTAGTATAGCAATTACATAGTGTGCACTGATGGGCCAACCTAATATATTATGTGAGTTGATTTCTAGATAGTAAATGCTATTTCACTCACCTTCTGGTATTGCCTTCTTGTAATCCATAGAAGGATTCTGCTGGGCACGCACGGCCGAAAGGCAAACCTTTCGACTTCGCAGGCAATATTTACAAGCAGTGTTGAGGCAAGATGTTGGCTTCTTTGACACAAATCAGGGTGCATCGCTCGCTTCTCAAGTAGTCTCCAATATTTCAGTTAACACACTTACCATACAAGGAGTTCTTTCAGAGAAGGTGCTTGTCCTATCCTCATTTGACATTATTTAAACAATTCCTGATTGTTTCCTTACTGACTTTCGTGTAGCATACGGACTTTGACATCACATTTGAATCACAGATAGCCAATTTCATTTCAAACATAACAACGTTCATCACAGGCCAGGCGGCAGCATTATACCTCAGCTGGAGACTAGCTATAGTTGCTATTCCTGCATTGTTAATGTTGATCATTCCAGGATTGGTATATGGGAAGCTTCTAGGTGAGGTTGGAAAGAAGATCCAAGAAGCTTATGGAGTTGCAGGAGGGATAGTGGAGCAAGCAGTGTCATCAATCAGGACTGTTTATTCCTATGTTGCAGAGGAAAGGACAGCCAAGGATTATAAGAATGCATTGAAACCAGCTTTAGAGCTAGGGATCAAACAAGGATTGATGAAAGGTATGGCCATCGGTACGGTTGGCATTACATTTGCAGTTTGGGCTCTTCAAGGCTGGTATGGAAGCACCCTGGTTATAAACAGAGGAGCCAAAGGCGGAAATGTTTTCACAGCTGGATTGTGTATTATATATGGAGGACTGTAAGTTCACTGCATTTTTTAATGTTCAATCCTTGTTTATATTCTAATATGCTATCCGTTAAATGTACCTCGATGATAAGGATGATCATATTCACATGGTGCGATGATCATCTGAATTGCCATTATAGCAGTTATATTTAAGGCAATCATGTCCAAGAAACTTCATTGATTGCTGCACTCTCACAGTCATTAGCAGTTTCATTCACTTTCATTACAGTGGAATTAACTATCAAACTTGATACCATATCAACCTTTCAGTGCTCTAGGTGGTTCTCTAATCAATGTGAAGTACTTCATAGAGGCAAATATTGCTGCTGCTCGAATATTTGAGATGATTCATCGTGTCCCAGGAATTGACTCTGCAGATGAACAAGGCAAAACCATATCAGATGTCAAAGGTGAAGTGGAGTTCAGAGACATAGAGTTTGAGTATCCTTCAAGACCAGGGAGCCTGGTATTAAACAAATTTAATCTTAAAGTTATGTCTGGCCAGACTGTTGGTTTGGTAGGCACTAGTGGATCAGGCAAATCAACAGTTATAAATTTGCTTGAGAGATTTTATGAACCTCTTAGGGGTGATATCCTCCTGGATGGTGTTGACATAAAGACCCTTCAGCTGAAATGGTTGCGGAATCAAATGGGGCTAGTAACCCAGGAGCCTGTACTTTTTGCAACCTCAATCAAAGAAAACATTCTTTTTGGAAAAGAGGATGCTTCTATGGAGGAGGTAATCAGAGCAGCCAAAGCTGCTAATGCTCACAACTTCATCAATAAACTCTCTGAAAAATACAACACTCTGGTGAGTCCTAAATGTAGGATTAGTGTTGACATCCATGTGCTTGTAATTGTTTTATCAATCTTTATGGTAACTAAGAATGGGAAGGTACTAATGTTTGAGCCAATGTTGCATACTTTTCAGGTGGGACAACTGGGAACTCAAATGTCTGAAGGGCAGAAACAAAGGATTTCCATTGCAAGGGCACTGTTGAGGAACCCAAAAATTCTTCTTCTCGATGAAGCAACGAGTGCACTGGATTCAATTTCTGAAAAGGCCGTCCAGGATGCTTTGAATCAGGCATCAATAGGTCGAACAACTATCATCATCGCACACCACTTGTCTGCTCTCCGCAATGCTGACTTAATTGCTGTTATTCAGTCTGGACAAGTGGGAGAATTTGGCTCACACGAACAACTTATACAAAACTCAAGTGGTACATATGCAGTAATGGTGAAGCTGCAGAGGACATACATGAATGATGAAGTTCTGTTGGAAGCTGAAGATACAGAGGATGGAAGTGCTTTTCCTGTTCATGATGGAACCATTCGGGTTGGGGAAACACCTGACAAGTCTCTCTCTCGAAATTCTAGTTTTGGCATGATAACCAACCAGCAGCAAGAAGATGACAGTTCCCCAAATTTAAGGCAACTGATAAGCATGACAGCACCTGAGTGGAAGTCAACTCTATTAGGCTGTGTTGGAGCTCTTGGCTATGGATTAATTCCGCCATCGAACTCATTCTGTCTTGGTGCGCTTCTAGCAGTATACTTTGAAAATGATCATACCGAGATAAGGTCTCAAACAAGAATCTATTGCTTTGCATTCTTGGCCTTTGCTGTCTTTACTTTTCTGACAAACGTGATTCAGCATTACTATTTTGGGATAATGGGAGAGAAATTGACAGAAAGAGTTAGGGAGGCAGTTTTTGAGAAAATCTTGACGTTTGAGATTGAATGGTTTGATCAAGAAAACAACAGCAGTGGGGCTATATGTGCAAGATTGGCCACAGACGCGGTAATGGTGAGAACTCTTGTCACCGATCGATTGTCATTGCTGACTCAGGCAGTTTCATCAGCGACATTGGCTGTTGTCTTAGCTTTGATGTTGTCTTGGCGACTTGCACTAGTAGCTATTGCCCTGGAACCAGGTGTCATAGCTGCCGTCTATCTTAGAGAAATGACAATGCGAATAATGTCTAAGAAAATTCTCAAAGCACAGAGTGAGAGTAGTGAGTTGGCTAGTGAGGCTTTTGGAAACCACAAAATCATCACGGCATTTGGATCTCAGGAAAAGGTTCTGAAACTATATGACCGTACACAGGTAAGCTCCAAGAAAGAAAGCAACAAGCAATCTTGGTATGCAGGGGTTGGATTGTTTGTCTCACAGTTTCTCACAAGTGCCCTTATAGCTGTAATTTGCTGGTATGGTGGGAAGCTGTTGTTCCAAAAAAAGATAACATACAAGCACCTCTTTCAAATATTTTTCATTTTGGTGTCAACAGGGAGAGTTATAGCGGAGACTGCTAGTATGACAGCTGACCTATCAAAGGGAACCAGTGCACTGAAGTCAGTTTTTCAGATTCTACAAAGAGAGACTAAAATGGACCCTGAGAATCCAGATGGTATCAAGACAGAAAAAATTAATGGAGAAATAGAGTTTAAGCAGGTGTATTTCACCTACCCAGCAAGACCAAAACAGATCATTTTGAGGGGATTAGACCTAAAAATTGAAGCTGCAAAGTTTGTTGCATTGGTTGGAAGAAGTGGATCTGGAAAATCCACCATCATCAGATTGATTGAGGGATTCTATGACACATTGAGTGGTTCAATTGAAGTTGATGGAATCGACATCATGCGCTATAATTTAAGGGCTCTGAGGTCACATATAGCGTTGGTCAGTCAAGAACCAACTCTTTTTGCAGGAACAATACGCGACAACATTGCATATGCAAAACAAAATGCAACTGAAGCAGAGATAATTGAAGCATCAAGCATTGCGAATGCTCATGAATTTATAAGGTGAAATTTCTTATTCATTTTTCTTCTTCTTATTTCTTTCTCTTATTGTCAGTTCAGAATCTAAATTTGCTTAAATTACTACTTCGATGGAAGCTCCCTGAGGGATGGATATGAGACCTACTGCGGAGAAAGAGGTGTGCAACTATCAGGAGGGCAAAAGCAAAGAATAGCGCTTGCTCGAGCCATATTAAAAAATCCTGCAATACTTCTCTTGGATGAGGCAACAAGTGCACTAGATGTTAATTCAGAGAAACTTGTTCAAGAGGCACTAGAGAGGACCATGTCAGGCAGGACAAGCCTAGTTTTGGCTCATCGATTGTCGACAATTCAGAAAGCTGATAAAATAGTAGTCATTGATAAAGGGAGGGTCATAGAAGAGGGAAATCACAGTGAGCTTCTTGCTCTAGGAGAAAAGGGTGCATACTATGCACTTGTAAAACTCCAACAACTTCCTGTCATTTGATGACGACCCTAGCTAACTACAAGTAGGGAACCCAGATAAAGAATGTGCAGGGATATATAGAATTTTTTTCTGAATTAAAATATAGATGATAAATCATTTCCGAGTTGTGAAAGTGTATTTGTTGTTATTCTTATATCTCTTGGTTTCAGTATTGAAATGTAAGCTAAAATCTAGCCTGCAGCCACAACGATGGCTCATCTCCATGAGGTGAAGCCCCACGACTGATCATGAAGTTTAAATGCAAGCTCCGGATGCCTTCTGTTCGTAGCAATTTGCAGTGCAAGGGTCCTTTTACTATGCCACAGTTGTTACCCATCCTGATTATCATGTTTAACTCTCCTTTGATACTCACAGGACACTGGTTTACCAATTTCAGTGGGAAGGAATGCAAGGATATTCTATCAAAATCTCACAAATTGGCAACAAATTTCAGAGGTTAAGAACAGAGAGAAGAATATTTCCAAACAATAAGCTATAAACATTCTATAAACTTACCAGGAGTCCCCAAGCTGGGAGCTACCTGATAAAATTAAAAGTATATGGTTCCATCTGATCAATGGAGACAGACAGAAGGAACAAAACGAAATTTTCCAGTCGAATACTCCTAAGTAGACCGAGTTTAGGTCTCTAGTATTTAAGGGAAACAAAAACAACCTTGGAATAAAGGTTTCTGGACAAAGGTAAACTGTAGAATTGCTTTAGTCGACAATGTTGAGGGCCATCAAGGCCTGTAAGTTACTCAAAAGTGACTCTTCTTCCTCATCTGACAAGGTGCGAATTATTTCTAAATTATTTTCTTCTTCTTTGTTTTTTAATAACCGAGGAATTTCAGAATCTAAACCTTTTTTTTTGGTTTGTTTTGTGAATGTCCTGAATCCTAATTGACCTTTAGAGCATTTGGCTTTTAAAACTCCACACAGTAAGAAAGCATGCCTTTAATCTTGTGCGGGGTTAGGAGGTAATTGTTGTGTCAGACGAGAGTTTCTCTAGCAGTTGTTGTGAAAAATCCAGAAAATAAATAACAAATAAGCATACACCCAATCGTCCCAAAATAAATAGAATAAAAAGAATAAAACCCTTCAACTAATCCTCTTCAAGAAACCTCTAAATAAAACCTTCCAACAAAAACTCTCAAATTAAACCTCAGTTGTTATATTTTTTTTATTTAAATATTTAGATTTTATTTTTCATTATGTTAATCGATAATTTATTTATATCATATAGGTTGCATGATTTCTAACGTGAAACACGAAAAAAAAAGGCACAAAAAAGAGGTTTTCCAAATTGAAAAGATGTGGTAATGTGGAGGGATTTCAGGTCTCGTACGTCTTGGAAGCTATTTGTGAAAACTTATATCCAGCACATTACAAATGAACGTTTTGTGCGGTGGTCGTGGTCGTGGTCTAGTGCGGAGAACCAGAACATGAAATTAATGGTTCAATTACCACGCACACTGGAAAAATTCATTTCTTTCGTTTTGCATGCAAATCGGATGTTAAGATTCCTTTTTATTACATAGATAGAGCTTTTTGTAGAAACTCACATACAAAATGATGACTGTTAGAAAATGGGTGCAACAGCTCTTGGATAGCTGAGCTTAGAAGTTCGTGATAAGTTGGATTTCAATGATTTTTTTTCTTAATTTATTATTTTTTAAAATTAGCTAATTGATTTTTTTTCAGGAAACATATTCCATCCAATTGTAGGAGAGATATAAGGATAATCATTCGACCTATCCAGAACTCGATTTAGATTTGTGGTTGGAGGCTAGATCTTCTAGTGGACCTAATAGAAATCGGGTTTACAGATATCTCAAACACCACGACCGAGAATATGTGGACGAGCAGTAGTGTATCGATCCTAGCAATCAGGTTCGAGCTCCTAATCTCCAGCTGTCCAAACGATTGTACAAGAATAAGTTGAAGCTCAGATAACCCGGCTTAGGTGATTTTACATAGAGCTGTTGTCAAACCTCAGTAGTTCAAGATCCTCCTTCTCGCCATGTTAGTTTGTCACCTGCAACGTGTTAATCAAATCTAAATCTAGGAGACCTCCCATGTGGGAATGAAGGAACATGGAAAATAGTGAGGTTCCTTGAACCATCCATAAGAGCTCCCTGTTTCATTTCTTTTGGGCAAATGGGAACCTGGGGCACCGTATACTCTGAGATTATAATGTTCAAAGCCATCGATATATATTGTCATATCGCCTTTGAGAGACTGAAGGGATACGGCGGAGATCCTATGTAACCCAACAGAGATATGAAAGAGATCAATTCTTCTCGAGTCATTTGGATTCTTCTCGAACTGGAGGGATACCTGCAATTCAAGATTAGAGACTCTAAACTATTCAATTGGCTAATGAAAAGATTTCGTTCCAACGTGCATCTAACCAAGAACAATTTCTTAAGCCATATACTTATTGGCTTGTAGTTTACTGTCCTGTGCTCAGCAGTGCTTGATTTTGCTTTAACCTACTTTAGCCATAAATTTATTAGCTTGCTTTGTAAACTTATTTTTCATTAATGAAATCTTGATCACATTCATCCAAAAAACATCGAACCAGGCACAATTTCTTCAAATTGGTTTTTGCACCTTCAAAGAGCTCCTGTAAACTGCACTACCCTTTTTTTTTTTTGCGTTGTTCAAGTTAAGATGGAGATTTATTGCACCCATTTTAATGGCAAAACCAACCCATCAATCAATATCATCAGTGTCGTCACACCCTGCGTGCAGGTTTCTCTTTCAGGGAGCTAGAGCTTGTTAGGCCTATCCAAGATGAGGTTAAACAGCAACAACCAAACATGCTTCCATCTATATATGATAGTAACTTGTTCTAACAGCATCCATCAGTGTCAACTGCTCTCGAGAATCAAATGAACAAGTTCATTTAATCTCAAAAAAGATAATGCTATGAGTACTTAATGTTTCACAAAATATTTGTACTAACTGATATGGCATTTGTTTTAGGAAAGGGTTTTCAAATCAGAGAATCTGAATCTGAATCTTATCTCATTTAGAAATGAAAGGAGAATTATAGAATATATTAATCAATGAATCCCCAATCATGTGCTGCGACATCATTCAGTAAAACATTTTTAGTAAGAAATTAAATATATCTTGCATTATTCTTTCATAAAATGAAAGTAATTGGAGAGCAAGATGCCGCAATATTCCTAGCTAGAGTGAATTTCGTTCAACCAATATTTTACAGCGTGTTCGCATCACACCTTGCTACAATAGGTAACAAAATGTGCTATCCTCAGAAAAAAAAATCACAAATCCTTCGTTCCGAAAATTCAGAAGAATTCATCTTTCTACTATAACATTCTCCCACCTTGCATAAATGGTCAGCTCTTTTTGCTCCAAAGTTTCAGAAGAATTCACCTGTCTACCACAATATTCATCTTCAAAAACAGTGCTTAGGTTATCTGCTAAAAAAGAAGGGAAAAAAAAGAGAGAGGCTATCAATTAAGTTTATATACATATTTGCCACTACTTTGTTGTTGAATAATTACACATCAATGAGGAATCACTACAATTATGCAAACATTCGAATTTATGTATTTCAAAGGATAGTTGTCATGCCCATCTTAGTCTAAAAAACCCCTACTTCCCTCATCTTTTGTCATTGTACAAATTTGATACAGATTGCAAACCCTATAATAAATACCAGTTTATATACATAGCAAGCTGGTTTGACAGTACAAATAGCTGAAGACACAAGACATAGATGACCCTAAGGTTTATTGATATTTAGTTTGGGGGAAGAAGGTTAAAATGAAGGTAACATTTGAAATGTTAATTGATAATTAACAGCTAAAAGAGATAACTTGCTGCCAATTTTGGTGTTGTTGATCTACTTCTACATATTATTCAACAAATAATATTATTAGATAAGAAACCCTGACAATATCCAATCCTCCAATTTGAGTGCAATTAGAGTAAGAGAGTCAAGTTGAATGTTGTCCTCTTTGGTGAACAAGCCAAACATTTTGGATAGCTTCTCACATCAAGTTGCCTATGTAACATGAATTACTTCCAGTTTTAAGCATGTGGAGAATATCTTATCACATCAATAATACAGATGATAATACAGAGGATATAGAGCATGATCAGATGAAAATGTTATCGATACCTGCAATCGAGTCATTTTGCATGGTGTAATTCCCACAAGACTTGTTCATCAAGCTTGCTCAACTTCTCATCATCAAGACGCTTCCATGTCCTGATCCTCTCCATTCCCATCCAAGACTTCTCACCCTTTTCAAGTTCCGCTAATATGATCCTTGCTCTCCTTGACCACCCAGCTATTCCATAAGCATGATACCCAAAGCCTCCACCATAACAAAACCATATACCTTCTAAATTCCCACAAAAGTCATTCTTGTGATCATGGCCCATGAACACAGCCTTCACATCTCCCATGGATACAAGGGTCTGTAAGACTCCTGAGTTAACTGATGAGCAAGCCACACCTTCCTGAAACTGGCCAATAATCTTTTGGTAGTATAGCTGTCGAATTTCTGGAATTGGGATATGGAAAAATGCCAATGCACAGTGTGTGGGTGTAGCTGATGGTGAAGCCCCTTCCAGGAGATGACAGTCCTCCTTTCGGTCCTGTTAGTGAGTGACCTGCAACATGTTAATAAAATCTAAATCTAGCAGACCTCCCTTTGTGGGAATTGAGAGAACATGGACAGTAGTTAAGCAATCAGTTGCAGAGCTAGGCTTTTCCTTTGGAGGCTGAAAAATACATGTACATAAAAGTTAATTTGGTACGTGCATATTTTATACAAACTATGTGTTTGCATAAGCTTCAATGTAGTGTATAACCATACACATTCACACACAGGCATCTCTATTGACATCGTATTAAGAAAACATACACCTAAATATTCTAAAATAAAGTTTAGGTTTATACTTGGTGCTAATTAAACAACCTATTTCCCATAAAACAGAAAAGTATAGTTATCATATCAACAAATTTATCTTAACATAATCGTTGACATTAGCATATCAATAGATGAAACGAGACCCAAGTGTAAGCATCTTTTTAAAATATCAATAACCTTTATTTGGTTTCAACCAATTTGCAAACTTTGTTATACCTGATAACCCTTGGAAACACCATGAAGCCAACGAAGTTGAGATTCCTTAATCCATCCATAAGTTCTAACTCCTTGAACAACCTCCCTGTCTCCACTGTCAAGAAAGAAAAGATCAAGAACAGTTCTATTAGCTGAATGTGAACCTGGAGCACCATATACCCTGAGATTATAATTTCCAAAGCCATCAATATCTGTTATCGTATCGCCTTTGGCTGCACTAGAAGCATCTTCCACTGATGGATTGGTTTGTGATACTGAGTAATCCAATAGTGATATGAAAGACATCAATTCTAGTCGAGTCATGGTAGATTCTTGGTCATGGTTTCCTAAGACCGCTGCCCATGGAAGTCCAGATTCCATGGCAGGTGCAAAGGCACGAAGCAAAGATTCAGCAGCATCAGGAGTGCTTGAACCAAATATATTATCTCCTATATATAAAAACTGAATGTCAATTAAAAGTACATGAAATTCATAATTCCATTAACATGCAAAAAAGCAGCAGTCCACATCATCAACAAAGCATACTTAGTTTAGTTTAGTTGCCGATATCTAGCCAACTCATAACTCTAAATTAAATTCAACTTAAATTGTACAAACAAAAAAAAAATCCTGTTCTAAGTCAAAACAAACTTAGATTCATGTATGACTTTACCATAATAGCCTATTGAAGCAGTCTATATCTAAAACAAGCACACGGCAAGAAACCATATTTTTCACAATCAAGAAAAGCAATGTATTTATATTATTTCTATATCAGATCAGGCACGATCACCTTTATTATCATGCAATAAGTAAATTCATTATATATTTTAATTACGAACCCAACATTAATCCTCAAATCCATATCCTCTACATTCATTATTACATTATTTATTAAAAAACAAAATCAAGAGAGAGAACCAGAAATGAATTATGTATACCTGTAAAAGCAATGAAATCAGGCTTCTCGGCTTCAATGATCCTCTTAAGAAAACGAGTGGTGTTAAGATCAGAACAATAATGAAACTCAGAAGCTAACACATCTTTGCAACTTGTCAGCACCCCAGTTCCATAATGCATATCAGCCACCTGTTTACTTTCACATGTCAGTTACAGGGCTACATATGCCAAGAAAAAAGAAACCCATTTTTTTTCAAGAAACACAGTCAAGAAAGGAAACCCACTACAGCTAGAACAAGAACAACAAAAAAGAATGGGAATCACAGAAAAAGAAGAGAACCTGAAGGATTTTGAAGGTTCCATCAGAGCTGAACCTGAGAGGGAGATGTGGGGATTTCTTGAGGTGAAGAGGGTGGTGGCCTATAAGTAATTTGTGAGCGATCTGGGTGTGTAGAGAGAAGAGGATTGTCAAGATTAAGATTAAATAAAGAAGAGAGTAGAGCCCTTCCATGGTTTTGTTCATTTCTTCTTCTAGCTAGCTCGCT
>Ga0325403_1005386_pt1 | contig 12062 bp, 5 predicted proteins | sample PopdelMetagenome_19_FD_205665 | JGI IMG/M metagenome (GOLD analysis project Ga0325403, IMG submission 205665) | Populus deltoides microbial communities from Bellville, Georgia, United States - Xylem-PdKOR-R4 | ecosystem: Host-associated > Plants > Phyllosphere > Stem > Wood/Secondary xylem...
TAATCTGAACAGTAGATGAAAGTTCAAATAGACAAATTTAACATGATTCATTCAATAACTTTGACCCTATAAAATAATCTCTTACCATACTATGATTTACTTAAAATTTTAAGCCAATGTATAACATCATATCTAAAAACTCCTATAAAAATTTCAGCTCATTCTAACAATCAAATTGAAATTTATGCTCAATAAAATAAAACTTGACAATATAAAATTTTACACCAAAATATAAATGTAACCTTGCTTAGATTATATTACGAGATTAAACATTTTAATCTACATCTGTCTTTTAACTTTTCCAGATATATATTTAGTTATTATTAATAACTTTATTTATTTATTTATTGACATATGATTCTCGAAGTATTTAATTAGATGTACATATAAACTTTTTGATTTACACTTGATATTTTTTTTATGTAAAAAAACATGTTAAAAAAACCTACATGTTAAAAAAAAATTTGTTGAAAAAACAATATTCAGCATGGCGTATGCGGGTCAAATAAGTAGTTCTACCCTAAAACTCTATCTAGTATAGAGAACCAAAATCATAGAGGCCCACTTTCCATAAGGTAAATATACATACGAACAATTTGTGACAGTCAACCCATAAAAATACAAGATATAAAGGTCAATATTACACCACTGCAAGCACAGGAAATAGGACGCAACCCAAAAAAACCCCCACCCTTCTCAACAATGCGCGCTGCAGTCAGGATAAACTTTGAAGCCCAATACCAGCATATTTTCTAAGACATTTGCAGTACAATACAGAGGGTGGTCCGAGAAATTACCAATTAAGTGAACTGTCGTCTTATATATGTATCTTCGTGTACAAAAACGGGGTCTTGAGTGTGTGGTGCAAACTGGGCCTGCCCCATGGCTATGCCACTTTGATTAGAGAGAGGAGGATTTGGCCATGGATCATTACTGTCCTTAGCAGAATTTAATGTGAGATAACAAAGAATCCCAAGGGCCACGCTTGCAAAGGCCAAGACAGCACCACCTGCAAAGACCCCAGGTTTTACAACATAGCAATAGTAATTGCCAAAGTACATTGTCTCTTCACCATGCTGATTGTTGAGGGCAGCACCAGTCAACAAAAGAAGAAATGCTATTACAAATGTGAACCTGCATGTATTGTCAAATCGATCATTATAAACGGAACATAGTTTCAAATAAAGCTGATGTATAAATATAACATACAGTAGGTTTATGTAAGTTTGTGTTTGCACAAGCATGCATGGATATGCATGTTGACCCATGGTTATTTCCCAATTAAACAAAAGATTTCCATTTTCAAGTGTTCCCTTTTGCTAAGAGCTTAATTCTCATGTTTCTCTTTTTTCATCTAGCCCGACACTTTTTTTTTAATTCATATCAAAGTTACACATGCTATGCGGGTGTGTTTATGTATGAGCATGCCCACTCATCTGCATGCTTGGAGGATCTCAAGCGTTTGCGAGTCCCCTTGAAGCCTAATGCATTGCATGGGTTAAAAGATAAGATCATGGATTTAATTGTGGTGTTTACTTTTTATTCACAGAGAACTGGATTGAATTTGGTTGAAGGGAATTATATATTGCATATACATGTTAGTTATAATTTACAATTGGTGCTTGTTTGGCATTGTTCTGTCTTTAAAGCACAACTGTTTTTACCTACTTTTCATCTAAAATCAGTGTTTGATTTAGGCCATTTTAGTTTTGAAATCAAAGCATGTGATATTTTAAAAGGAAACTGCTTTATTCTTTAATCAAATAGGGTACCATTATGTTCTTAAGAAAAAAATATAATTTGTCAAGAGCTCTGCAGCAAATGGGAACCCTACTTGTATTATTATAATTTCAACTTGCAACACAACACAGTACAGAGAAAAATAGCCAAAGCACAACACAACAATTCCAAGCTGCTCTTAGTAAAATTGAATTAATTTAATTGAGATAAATATCCTAAATATACTTGTCTTTTTTATCATTGCATTCGATTTTACAAGGGACTAAAAGGTAAATTTATAGGTATATAAACACGCAGTCAAATGTAGAGGTCGGTCTCACCACTCCCACAGCTAATTTATAAAAATTGACCTAATAGAAATCTCTACATCAAGCATATTCAATTCATTTCAACAAGAAAAATCACCTTCCAGACATGAGAAAAGTCAATAGTGATGAATTGAATAGAATACTACACAATTCTTAGCTTTCCAAACAAACTATAAGTTGATTAACAGGTGATATAGTAATTGGTTTGGTTTCCTAGATTCAAGCATGAGGACTTTAAGAAAATGAGAATTTGAAGGTCTTCAGTTCAAGCAGTCCTCTATCAGGATCATTTTAGGCCATTCAAAGAAGTCATCAAGATTGGTAGCATAGAAAATTTTCAATTCAAAACTTATTGCAGCATTGTAACATAAAACAATAGGATAATTACATGCTTTACATGATTTGAGGTATATTAGCAGTAAATTTTCTGGAAAGAAGTTTGAAATTCAATAAATATCATACATCATTTTATGTTGATAATTTCATTATACAGAAAAGGATCCGCTAACACAAGTATTTTGTACACAAGTACCCACATCACTCTAACTATTAGTGTATTGCTAATGATTACTAAATCATCCTTTGAATTTAATATCTTAATGTATCACGAACATCAAATTCCAGTTCAATTAGACCTTAATTAAGCATTTCAACCATGATCTACATCAATAAAATATAAAAGGACAGAAGGGTTAAAAAGAAATTAAATTATAGCAAAACCACATCTCTCTGACATATAGTACAGTGTTACTATTACTAAATCATCCTTCGAATATAAAATCCTAATGTAACATGACAATCAAAGACTAGGTCAATTTGGTCTCAATAAGTATTCCATGACATGATCTACATCAATACAATATTAACACAAAGATAGATTAAAAATAAGAAACAAATTAAATTATAGCAAAAGTTATGATCATGTGTAAGGGTATATAAAACAGGGTTTTTTCCAATCATTATGAATAGCCTTCAAGTCATGTTGTTTATCAATTCAAGAAGATACGACAGTGCATTTAGGTCTTAGAAATTTCAAGTAAACATGCTCTACAAAGATAGTGAAGTATGTTTAAAAAAAAAAGAATGTCAAAAAAATATGATTATTAGAAGTGGCCAATGCCACTAAGCATTAAATCAAAAGTACATTTTTGTTGATGCATTCGCAGGAACTCAGGTGATGATAATGATCTAACATTTAGATGACACATTCTAGCTCATTGGTATTACATCTAAAGCATCAAAATAGGATAAGCTGCTAGAGGGGGGCTACACACGTTGGTGAAGAGCTAAAGATGTTGACAAAGGAAGGAAGAATCGACTGTTAACCTCAAGAATGGAATAAGTAAAGCTGAATTAGAGTTTTAAACACAAATGGCCATTGAGAATTACCAGGAAATAACAAAGCAGACAAAAGCTGTTGTCCAATTTGAGTTTGAACTGTGCTGGCTTCTTCTGCAACAAACACACCCAGTTGCAACATTAATAATTACTTGAGCAATAGTAAGGGCCACAGCTGCAGTCAAACCAAGACCCAGTGCTGGACTCCGAGTATAGGTACATTGTGTTGCAGATGTGAACTGAACCTCAGAACCCTGCAGGAATAGAAAATGAATACATTAGAAACCATTTTACAATTGAGGTTGTATAATTCCAACAATTCCTCGGAGTATAGAAGTAAAGATTCATGTTGTGGCAAACATAAAGGTCCTGAAGAGCAACAGGAATCCACAAAAAGAATATGAAAATAAAAAAAATATATATAGCAAAAGATAATAAAATTGGCACTCTAGAGCAGTAATTTCTGCAAAACTGAATGACAGACATAGGTATCGTTGTTTCTGGTTATGTCGAGATGGCAGAATAAACTGAAAAATCTAATTTTTTTTTCACAAATTCACAATTCAACATTACCAACCAAAATTAGCATAAGCTCCACATAATAATAAAAGAGATATTGTATATAAACATGACATTGGAGGTGAGGGAATTCACTACAATGAAACCCCACAAGACTGGGATACAAAAGGAATCATGTAGGTCCATCCTTGTTTATATCTAGCCTGGGGGGGGGGGGGTGAGGAATAGCATTATCCAGGAAAACTGTCTCAGTGAAGTAAGATTTCTCCCCTTTCACGATGCCAGTGTTTATTGTTATCAGCAAAAAGTTCCTCTTCCTCAAATCATGGTTGTCATGTTATCATACTTAATGGTATAATCTACAACTACAGAATGTGATATCTAAAAAAATACCAACCACAAGCCACCACATAAGTTAAAAAAAAAATTACATCAGTCAAAGTGGTAGTACGTCCAGTATTCACAGTCAATACAGAAAGTATACAAAATCAAACAGTTCATGTTTCCTTCTTTCATAATAGCTAATCATTCAGCTGATTGAGCTGGAGATGAGCAAATGCCATTGCTGCTGGAACATGCATAAGATGAAACAGATTCTGACTTGTAATGAAGTTGTTAAGACCCCTGAATTATTTAATATTTCACACCGCTCTAACAAAACTCAAAAGGAAGAGGGCACAGCTTCAAAGGCTTAAGTTTTGAGATTAGTTGAAAAAAATATATATTCTAGAACATTAAAGAAAAGGTAATGAAACTAACACAACAAATCATCTTGAGTTCTGAATAGAAACTAAATAGTTTGATAATTAAGAACTGGCTTGTCCTCTGATAAACAGGGCTGTTCCTCTCTGATGTGTTAGTAGCAGAGACATTGTATGAAGAGGAAAACATTTGGTGGCCGGAAGAGATTATTCATCAGCTACTGAGTTAGTCAAATATGTGAATTGATAGTGTAAAACATAGACCCTAGGCAATAAGCACGTTTCCTTGTCTTTTACATAAACCCTTACCCCTGAGGATGAAGCACCTAGAGGAAAAAACCAACAAGGCAATGTAGTAGGGTGACAGTTGTTTTCTGTTAATAAACAAAAATGTTGTGCCCTTCTCGTAGCTGATTTTGACTCAAAACTGTAGTAAAAAGCACCCTATACTTATGAGAACAGACAAAGATTGTTACCATAATCTCAAAAATCGATCTTGTTCTCAAGACAAGAGGTGTGAAGACAAATTGGTTTTCAGAAGAAAATGTTGTGAGCCTTTGTCTTGTGTTCACAAACATGGTTTCGGTTTTGAGAAAAGAATAGGGAGAAAAAATAAGGTTGAATGCTCCAAAAGGACTTGACTAGCTAGCAACTTCAGGATTGACACACAAATGGTCAATACAAAATAACCGGTGATTCTATAAAACCAAGCGAATAGATACAAAAACCAATCACGGTGATTAAAAATCAATATACACACTGTCAATTGTATGTATAAATAGACTTAAACAACACTATCCCAGCAGGAGTCATAATATTAGAAAGTAAACCTGCAAAGAGCAAGATGAACAGTTGAAATGAGAAAAAAAACATTTTACCTTAATCCTTGTTGCTTCTGCACCAAAACCTGTAGCAACTGATAATAGCCCCAACAGACCCACAACACTGCATAACACCAGGACCTTTCTTTCCATCTCTCTCTCTCCCCCTCTCTCTCTCCCCCCTCCTAAAGATAAAGGTGCCTGTGTCCCTTTGTCTGAGGAGGAAGCGTAAAGTTGGTGGAGTACTGTGAAGTGTGAAGTGCGTATTGGGCGTCTTTTGTGAACGAACCGTGTTGTCGAAGTACCGGGGGGTTGTGTGTGTGTGTGTGTGTGTGTGTGTGTGTGTGTTGATGTGTGTAATAGAATACATTAACACAATCTTTTGCTCATAAACAGGTGAACAATATTTAATTAAATAATAATTATTAATTTATATCGATAATGATTAAATAATTATTTTTTATAATTTCTATTTATTCATTCTTATGTATAAATAGAAATCTATTACATCTATATATGTTTTTTTTCCTTTTTTTATTTATTTTGTTTTATCATTTTTTAGGTACGGGGAGGAGAGATGCATTCAACATTAAAGGTAATATCATCACTTTTTTTCTTCTTTTTTCTTCTTACCTTTTTATTATTTTGTTATTATTTTTTATATAATCTAAAATAAAATATAAAAACAAACAGTAAAACATAAAGTATTTTGCATCATTTAAAGTAAAAAAATTCCTCATTAATTATAGAAAAACTATAAAACAAAAAATTTGATCTCATCGTTGTGACAACTATAAATGCATGAAATTATAATAATTTATATACAAAAATTACATCTTAAATGAATTGAACAACATATTATATAATATATATAATTCAATCAATAGTACAAAGTCATTATAAAAAAATCAAAAGTGCAAGATTGAAGACGTTGATATTAAAAAGCTAATAGTTGGTAAATATTTGAATTTCAAGATGATCAATTCAAGAACTATGATGAATCAAGTTTAATACTTTAAGCTAACCTTGCATGATATTCCTAAAAGAATTGTTCTTAGTGAATCCTTTTAGGTGATTGCAATTATTAAAAAATTATCATCATTTTAGAAAGATTTCAAAAACTATATGAAGCATAAATATAAAAAAATAAGAGTTCAAGACCTTATTTTAAGGTTGAGAAAAGAAAAGGGAAATAAATTGTCTAAAAGAAGAGCCAACTCATTCAATATATCCCCCAAAGCTAACATTATTAAGTAAATGATGAAGACCTATAATAAATACTAAAAGAAAAAGCTTATTATGAAAGGGAAGGAAATTGCCAATAAGTTTAATGAAAAATGCTTCATATGCAATGAAACTGCACACCAAGCCAAGAATTATAGAAATAGAGCTCAACAAAAATAAACCTAAAAAAAGGATTGCTCAAATCAAAATCACCAAGGTCGATTACCTTATAAATGAAGTTTTGGAAATAAACTTATCTATTATTGTTTTTAAAGTCAACTTGATCAATCCTGAGTGGTGATAGATCGATATAATAAGGCATATATATTTCAAGAAGATAATATTTTTCACTTACAAAGAAATGGATGGTGAATACTTATACATGAAGAATTCATCAACCCCCAAGGTACTTGGCATTGAAAAAGTCACACTAAAGATGACTTTCAAAAAGCTTCTCCCCCTCAACAATTATGTTCTTTACGTTATTGACATTAGAGAGAACTTAGTGTCTGACTTATTATTGATTAAAAATAGTCTTAAGATGATTTTTGATAATGACAATTTTATACTCACTAAAAGTGGATGTACGTAGGAAATGAATATCTTTGTGATAGCCTCTTCAAAATTAATGCAATGCCATTATAACAAAGGATGAGATAAATAAAAATAATTTTTGTTCTTCTTACTTGAGTCTTATGATATGTGGCATGGAGATTAGGACATGTGAATTATAATTCTATACAAAGGTTAATTAATCTTGAATTATTAAGCATGTTTTTTTTTTTTAAATCACGAGTATGAGATTTGTGTAGAATTAAAGCTCATAAAAACTTTTTTTCAAACAATTTAAAAAATTAGTGAACCTCTAAATTTAATTCTCTCGGATATTAGTGATTTAAAAATTATATAAACTAAAAGATGAAAAAAAGTATTACATTACTTCTATAAATAATTGCATAAAACATTATTATACCTATTTACTTAGAAGCAAATATAAAAATTATGGAACATTTCAACATTACAATAATAAAGTTGAAAATCAACTTAAGAAATGATGGAAAAGGCTTAAATATCTTAGTCTGATTTTGAGTCATAACTCACTCAACTATTCCTCCCAAGTTTTCTCTTTTAAAAAGGATGGTATAACATATAAGTTACATGTATACCGGAGGCATTTTTCGATAATCTTTTATCACTTCTTTATCTTTGCCATTATTGATGAATCTTTTTCTAGTTCTAGCATATATGACCAATTTTAGCCTTTGTAGGGGTTGATCAAATGTTACTTTTTATAATTTTTCTTTATTAATTCATCCTTCTAGCTTGGGTTGGTTATTTTTTTTTTGTGACTTAATAGAAACAGTCATTGTCCACCTTAATTTTCTTTTTATAAAAAGAGAACGAAACCAACCTTTAATGCCTTCTAGATCTAATTTTTGAAGATAACATAATCATTAATGTCATGTTTTTATAAGTAGTGCAACTTACAACAATTCTTCCTCTTGATTTGATAGGTAGTAGGGATTGTATGGTTACCAAGGAGCTTGATTTGCCCCTCATACATTAGTTAGTCAAAAATTTCTTTAAATGTCAAAAAGCATTATTTACCTTAATTGACTACTTTGGTAAGTTTTTGTTTCTTTGCAACCAAGTTTGTTATCCACTTTTTACTTCCGCAACATTGTAATTTGAAGTGGTGTTCCTTCTTTAAGCTTTTCGATCGATATAAGTTGCTAGTGGATTTCTTCAAACCCTTATTCAAAGTTTGAGTCGGTCATTAAATATGTGTTTACAACATCATTCAAATAACCAATTAAGTATGTCCCTCTCATATATTTTTTTTTCTTGTTTGTTTTGATACCATCTTTTCATAATAAATAACATCATTTATAAGGATATATATATATATTCAAGTACTTGGATCCCATAGACCTTTCATTGATATTCCACTATATCATTTCTAAAAACAGTTTAATGCATTATTACTGTGTTATAACTGCAGTGCACTTAGTTTTTAAAATATTGAATAAAAAAGCATAACTTTTTATAGTCTCTGGTAGATCTTGTACTATCTTATCTAAGTCAGCCAATGTTATCTTTGGTTTAGTTTTATAAAAGTGATCATAAAAATAAGTCTTAATTTCTTTCCAACTACTTGTAAACCCCTAATATAAAAATCAGGTAAAATAAGTATATAAAGGATAAAATTTACTAATTAGGGTGGAAAATATTTATACAAGAATAATAATAGAGTGACATTTTAAATCAAATAATATATGACTTGTTGTGTGAAAAACACTAATCACCTCGTGTATAATCACACTATCATGATTGAAAATGGTAAAAACTCTAAATGAATTTTATGATAAATATGATGGGAGTCTCCAATGGACTAGTCTAAAAATTATAACTATTTAAGTAAATAAAATGGTATGTGAACTCAGAGTTTTGGCTTATAATTAATAACGGTCTAGTTTTACGATATTGAGTATATCTTTCAATTCGATTGTTGGATTGGACTAGAATTTTATAAGAGATCTACTAACATATTATTTTATTTTAGGTTAAAATATAATGTGAATCTAAGCTTAGGAAGGTCCCACAGGAAGAATGACAGTGATAAGGTAATTACAACAATTCAACATTGTGGGAGAAAAAGCCTAAATGATGGTAAAATGATAACTAGCAAAAAGAAATACCATTTATACACTATTCATGTTATTGTTCATACAGAACAATATAAGGTAAGGGAGAGTGAGACTTCATATGATTCTTTCTTCAAAACACCTTAAGAACCCTTCCTAAAAGAGTGAGATAGTGTGCATGTAAATTATTTTGAAAGAGAAAAACATGTCGGTGATAAAATTTATGAGAGGAAATTGTTGAGAGAAGTTTGAGAAACTAGGTATGGGTTTGTCAAGGGAGAACAAATTGAAGAGGGAATTCACAAGAACATTCTTAATTTGGATTCAAAACTTGGTTAGCAGAGTGTTTCTTAATTCTTTTTTTTTAATTTGAAAGTTTATTATGAACAATTGCAAAGAACCTCAAGTTTCTTATTCTAGAGTTCTTAGTCAAATTTTGGAGGATTATGAATTTTTTAGAATGACTATCAAATTCTTATGCAGAAGCATGTTTAATTGTGTGAATGAGTTATATATATGACATGAGTTTATTGTAGCAATGCTCGATTTTGGATTTATATAGTGTGTTGCGGTGGAAATGGTATGTGTAGGAAATTGGGAAACATGAGGATGTAAAGACAAAATGCTAGATTTATGTAGTGTGTTGTGGTGGAAATGGTATGTGTAGGAAATTGGAAAACATGAGGATGTAAGGAAAAAATGTTGCTTTAATAACTTTATATCTTGGTGTTTGAGGGTTGTTTTGATGTCCAATTGTGTGCAATTAAAGGTTGCTATAACAACTCTATAACTTGATATTTTAGGGCTATTTTGATGCCCTAAGTGCGAACAAAGGCTATTGCGACAACCCTAAGCTTGTACATGTAGGGATTATTTTGATACTTTAAAAATATACAAACAAGGGATATTATATTAGCTCTAAATTTGGGTATTAAGAGTTGTTTTGATGTCCTAAAAATGGGCAAATAAAGGCTATCATGATGGTCATGAGCATGGGTGATTATGGGTTTCTTTGACAACCCAAAAAGTGTTTAAATAGGGGCTACTATAACAACCGTAAATATGTAAACTGTTTGACTATTTTAAAGTGTGAGTATAGGTAGGTAAAGGTAGTTATGGCCAAAAAAGGTACGAGTGTATGTTAAAGTTATTGAACAAAAAATGTGAGTATATAGTAAAAATGAAAGTGAAACTTAACATGATTGAAAAATAAATAGGAAAAAAGATATATCAAGATTATGAGTTTTGATACAATTGATTAAATTTCTATTTTATAGAGATTAGAAATATTTAAGAAGTTACTATAAGTTTATTGAATTCAATTAATATTCTATCTAGAATGTTGGTGTAAGATGGAAATTATAAATGGGATTGAGTTAATTTAAGCATACAAGTTAGAGAAATTACTTGTCAAGTTGATGATTGTGTGAGAAACTGAAATTCATGTGTGAGAAATGTGAAATGTGAATGAGGATAATATTTATGAACAATATAAAGTTCATGAAATAGGTTACCAGTAAGCTGATATGGATACCTCTTATAAATGTTAAGAGGAGCATTCGTAGTAGGAATTCTGCAAAAAGAGCTCACATTGTTGGAGCACCAAGTAGTGAACGACACCTTGTCATTTTAAATTTAGTATACTTTTATTAATAAATTATATATTATGTTGTAATCATGAAATTAAATGAGAATGATTGGATTATATTTCTAAAATATGAGAATGCATGAATGTGATGGGACGAAATGATATGGATTGCTACTAAGAAGAAGCAAATGGATAAATATATGTGTGAGAGGAATTAAAAAAAAGGTTCAAATAAGTATGAAATTGGTATGATTTGATACTTAGTAGCCAAAATAACAATAACTAAGGAACATGTATGATTTAATACTTAGTAGCTAAAAAAAAGGCAACTAAGGAAAATGTATGATTTGATACTTAGTAGATGTAAGAACGGCAACTAAAGAAGAGGTATGATTTGACACTTAGTAACCGAAAGAACTATAACTAAGAAAAAGGTATGATTTGATACTTAGTAGTCGTAAGAATGATAACTTAGGAAAATATATGATTTGATACTTAATAGTTGTAAGAATAGTAACTAAGGAAAATGTATGATTTGATACTTAGTAGTTGTCAGAACATAAACTAAGAGAATGGTATGATTTGATACGTAGAATCTGTAAGAACGATAACCAAGAAAAAGATATGGTTATTAGTAGCTAAAAGAATTAGTAACTAAAGAAATGAATTGTGATACTTAGTAATTGGAAAGACATTGAATAAGGATATAGAATATAATAATAGTTAACTAAGAAAACAATGATAAATGATAAGAATATGATGTTTAGTCAACCATGAAGAGGATAATCGAGGAGAGGAAATAATGTTTAGTGATCAAAGGCTATTAACTAATGAATTAAAGGTGTTATTTAACTATTCATAATAATAATAACCTAAGTGAGAATTATAAACTTAGATGTCTTAAGGATCATAACAACAATGAAGAATACAAATGAAGTAAGGACGATGAAGATATGTGAAAATTAGAAATTCAATAATGAGCTTGAATGGATTGTGTTAAGTTAGGATTTTATGTTAATGTTAGACTAATTAAATGGTACTCCTTAGAGAACCCATGTGTTTATTTATTATTGATTTACCTTACCAAAATGTTACTTTGAGAACATCGGATCCGTAGTTGAGCCAATAGTACTAGGTTGGCATGAAATGAATAATAAGTCATTAAGAATTAAGGATAT
>Ga0325403_1005387_pt1 | contig 12060 bp, 10 predicted proteins | sample PopdelMetagenome_19_FD_205665 | JGI IMG/M metagenome (GOLD analysis project Ga0325403, IMG submission 205665) | Populus deltoides microbial communities from Bellville, Georgia, United States - Xylem-PdKOR-R4 | ecosystem: Host-associated > Plants > Phyllosphere > Stem > Wood/Secondary xylem...
TTTTTTTTATCTCACATTGAATAAACACAACTTTTTTATTGTGAACATAGAGTATATATATTAATGGGATTCAAATCTTACATTGAAAAAAATAAAATATTCTTCTAGTATTTATATAGTGAACTTTGATATGGGTTAATAACCAACTAAAAATGAAGAAAAAATAGGGGTCTCTAGCTAGAAAAAAACACATTTGAAAAAAATAAGGTCTCTACTGGGTTCTACTAGGTTACTCGAGTCCCAGGTTGACCTGTCGTGCCTGGTTGAGAATGATAACTATGCTTACACAACAAAAAATGAGCTTGAGAGCGTTAATTATAATTTGTTCTCTTCTTCTCTAGTTCAATAAAACCAGTTAATTGATCCTTAATTCAAAATATAAATTAAGGTTCGTTTTTGCATTGTTATTTTTTAATTTTATTTTTGACTCATATTTCTTTTTTTAACGTCAGATCCAAGGTGTTTGGATCTGGTATTATTGTCACATGCATCCCTAAAATTCACTTAATTGTTTTTTATTAATATCTAATTTTAGTGAAAAAATCATCTACAAAATTGCACAAATTAAAATAGTCAAAAGGATAATTAATCTTTTACATATATAGTATTTTCTTTTCCTATAACATAATGTATCAATTTGAAAGTTCAAAAGTTTTCTCTTATGATCATATATTTTAATTTTTTGTACATACTAATAGTTATAATGTAGAATAAACTCTCATTATAACAAACTTTGACAATTAGATCATGCAACAACTTAAATTTAAAAAAGCATGAACTCTTTAAAAAACTGTCCAATACTTAGATGGAAACATAGAATTAATATTTTCATCTATAATGCATATTAAAAAAAAGAAATTTATTTTTTAAGACTTGAAATAAATTACTTAGAAGTCAATATTTTTTTTCATTCTTTCCTCTTCGAATATAACAAATTTATAAAATAAGTTGCATAAAGAAAAAAGAGTTTGGAATTAAGTTCTATTGCATAAGAATTAAAAATCATGCTTGAATGAGATAATGTTTATTTTTGCAGTCCAATCATGCTTTTGAAAAAATTTAAATTTTTTGACCCAGATGCAGGTCTGGTAGACCCAAGCGTGTGTGTCTGGCATGGTTGACAGGTTCAAGCATTTACGCTTTAGGTCTTATAACCATGCTAGACCCAAACGTCTTGGATCTGATAGTCATATCAAACATAAACTACTTGGATATTATAAACATGTCTGATTTGACAAACAAATAGGATAATTTTGCACTTTAATTGTCAAGATAGAAAAAAAAAAGAAAAAACACAAATAATCGATCATTGACGGCAATCCAACTATTATATGTCTATACGCGTTACATCATGTGGAAGAGGAAACGGTTGCGCATCTAGTGAGATGACGGATGACTAAATTTGATCACCGGGAAGGGTTATATGCGCCTCTTTAATGACGTGGGCACTACGTATTTGCCGAGAAAGGAAAAAAAACTAAAGAAACGTTTCGTGAAAAGATGAAAAATTAAAAGTAAAATTATTATTTTAATTTATAGATAAATATTTCTTGTTTTACAAGGGCACTACCATTGGTTGATCGAGGAAGAAAAAAAAATCTTATGACAAAATAAAATATTAAAAATAAAATTATTATTATAATTTATAGTAAAATATTTTTAATTTACAGTGACTTCTCTATCTCATTTAATTTCTGTGATTTGCTTCTTTATTTGGCAACGTTGTTAATTACGACAGCAACGTTAAGAACAAGTGAAAGCCATGCGTACATAACTAGCCGGTACAGGACCATGGAATATTAATTTTCACCCACCTTCTTTGATGTTGGATGAGCTAGCTCTGTGACAACATTTACTTGATAAAGACCACTTATTAATGCCATTCATGGTCTTGCGTTTTCAATGTTCACCCACCATATTATATGATAATCAAATTGCATATATTTTGTGCATTCCTAGCAAGAGTTGAGAAGGTAATTAATATATATCAATACAACGATTTTTCCCCTTTTGAATATATTTGATGTCATTAAGGCATCTCTATTTCTCTTATAACATGTCATGTTAAAAAAAATATATATCTAATATGTTACATTTGGTTATTTTGCATTGACAAAAATAATAAATATACGTATTTGATTGAAAAGATAGGCGAAACTGGAGGTTGAAAGATTATTGATTGTTCAAAATAAATGCTCACCATACTTTTTATGATTCTCAATGAGTTCATGCAATATCCAATTAAAAGCATACGACAAATTTATTTAATAAAATCATGGTACAGCAGTTTGGATGAATGATCTAGAAATCCAAAATCTTACATAGTAAATATTGCATGTATAGAAATGATAGCGAAGAACGTACGTGAATTAATTTATAAGCTGACTTTGGATTTGCAAATGGACTCAGCTTGCTGCTCTTGGACAAAGATAGAGATGTCACAAGTGCTTGAACTAGTGGCTTTTGCCTTGATCAACTTGAACAAGATAACCTTACCATGCAAGGTTGTTGCTGAAGTAAAATTCAAGATCGACCCTTGTAGCAACTCTCTCTTGAAATTATCATCCGATAACAACTTATCCGCGAACATTGTCAGAGTTGTGCTTATATTATGTTTCCCTCGAGCAGGAATAGTGTCAGCTTCGATCGGAGCTTCGGCGACGACATCCCCCCTGTAACTCACATAAGCTGTACTCTCCTGGTATTTGAAGCTTCCATAGTTTCGATTTTCGACTGTGATTACCATGCCTAATGTAATATTTAACGTCTGTATTGGAAAGATTATCCAACGAATACTCTCAAGGATAACAGGCTGAGGATTAATCTTTGGTTCTTTAGGCTTGAAAACTGTAAAATACAAGGTAACTAAAACCACGGATATAATGACTAAGAGCACAAAGGTAACTAGAGCACAGATTTTTAGACCACAGCAGAACCTTTTACTGCTTCCCATGATGTTTATTCTCACTCACCACTCGTTCTTGCTGTTGAGAATGTGTGCGTGATGATCAAGTGATTAAAACTGACAAGTGTACATACATCCTTTTGAAATGAAAAATTTGACAAGATACATATGTGCGTGTGTGTGCGTGTGTGTGTAAAGGTCTGAATATTGGACTTTGCTTTCTTAATTGTTTTTTTAAAACAAGTGCTGTAGCATTGTAAAATATTTGGAACAAGGAGTGGACATGGGGATTGTTCCAAGATATGAATCAAGAATGAGACAACATCATGGAGACAATATTTTTCAAATTAATAGCATATATATTTTAATTTTTAATTGTTTTTTCGTCATGGAGATGAAAGCAATGGCTGGTTTTCTTTGCTTTTCTTTTCTTTCCTTTTCTCTTCTGAAAGCAGGCACATAAATTTGTCTTTACATGATTCATCTTTTATGAAGCCGTATTATATTTGCATTGGGTTGTCCATTTTAGGTTGGTTTGGTTTAAATAATCAGCACCTATAAATCTATCAATCACACATCATATCAAACACGTCCAATCTTAGCTAGTGTTTTTTCAAAATAACTTTTTTTTTTAAATAGCATAAGCTGATTTTTTTTTTCAAAAATAGTACCTTTAATTATTTTTTTTCCAAAATTACAGTGATAGAAACAACATAACTCAATCAAGTTTTTTAAATTGTTTAATTTATAAGAAACAACATAACTCGAGCAAAAATAGTACATGTTGATACTCATATTTCTATCATCAAAGTTGCCATACTATTACATTTATTATTTTCTTATCCAACATGGTTTCATTAAATCATAGGTATTCTTTAATATCTTATCTTTACAAGACCAAATATTTATTTTGTTATTAACAGAGTTTGACAATTTATGCATATTCCTACATATTTTTATTGGGTTGTCATTAAATATATTCTGCGTTATCTTAAAGGTACGACAACCTATGACTTACACACCACTCATAGTGCATCTTTTACGTTACATGGCTTTATAGATACAGATTGGGCAAGTGGTATTGATGATCGTAAATCTATGGGTGGATACCTTGTTTTCTTTGGTCAAACACCGATTTCATGGAAATCAGGAAGCAACATACAGTTGCTTGCTCCTTTACTGAAGTTAAGTATAAAGCCTTAACAAACGACACTGATGAGGATATTTAACTATAGCATTTATTGATAGATATACAGAACATGTTGAGGTTGATTATTATTTTGTAAGAGATAGGATTGCAAAGAAAGAGATTCAAATTCGTTTTATCTTTTCTCAGGATCAACTTAGAGATATCTTCACTAAGCCACTTTTTATTACTTCTTTTATTGCTTTTCGCTTCATGTTTTGGGTTGACCCCTCACCTTCAGCTTGATAGCACATATTATAGAATGTATATATAGAAAATATTATAGGCAATATTTCGGTGTTATAATCTCTATCTTTACTATTATATATTATCATATATATATATATATATATATATATATATATAAATAGAAAATGATGGACTACCTAATAGGTTAAGTTTCCTACTTTATCTCAACTTTCTTGTAAATATGTATTAAAATATTCATTGATATTATTCGGTAACTAGATTCCAAAAACTTATTTTCGGTAGAATAACATTAATTACTCAAGTTAAAATTTCCTAGAAAAGTGTTCATATAGTTGCGTGAGAAAAGAATGCAAACCATCGAACTAATCTAAAGTGATGGAAAAAACGAAAAAAAAACAGAGAGTATAATAATGAAACTGATGAATTGTAAGTTGATAACAGGATGTTAGGTTAGATTAGAAACTTATTATTCTTATTACATCTTTCCAAGGTTGTCAATTAGTAGAATACTGGATTTAAAACCTGCACCGCGCAGTAGAATTTCAAGTTAAATTTTAACGGAAAATATATTAATGTTACGTGTATGCTTTTATTATATAATGGTTTTTTTTTAAAATAAAAAACAAAAAGATATTTTTTATAGTTTTATGAAGCCAAGAGAGGCCTGACATGCCTGGATCATAAAAAACAGTAAGCTTAAATGGGTCCGGGAGGCCAGGGCCACACATCTAGCATCCTATTTTTATTTTTTTTAATATTAAATGGATGAATTAATTCTAAATAAATAGATGATATGTTGTTAGCCAGCGTAGACAAGCCTACGACAACTCACTTGACCACTTTTCAATGATAAAAAAAAAAAAAAAGTTAATTCCAATGTATTTGCTCCTTAAAAAGCCATTGATATCAAGATGAATATTTTTTATAATTGAAATGTGGTCGGTTACAGTTTTTTTTTTTTTCAATGATTTTCTCTCTTGTTTTTCAGTACTGAGGGATTGAGACATAAAAAAATTATTTTTAAGACTGAAACGCAAATAAAAAAATAATAGGAACCAAATTATAAAAATAAAAAAATAATGAGGACCACCGTTCAAACACCCCAAATGTTTTTTACTTTTTTTCGTTAACGTTAATGGTGGATTGTGAATAAGAAATGGCGGACCAATTGGGCTCAGTTAGAGAAACAAAAGTAAGTACAGCTCGGAGTCTAATTAAGAGGTGCAACGGATTTCACCCTTGTGAACAAAACTAAGAAAAATTGATTAATTACAAAATATTAATTGATTATTATTCCATTCATTAGTTTCTGCATAAAAACAATACAGTATCAATTTCATACAAAAAAAAAATACTTCGTAATGGGAAAATCGGCATCTTCTATTGATTGTGACAACAACACAACCTTTATGTGATCTGAATTAGGGCACTATAAAATTAATTTATGTTAATTTGAAAATTAATACTGTGTCATCTGCCACAAACTAAGCTATGATCATGAAGAAACAATTTGCATAGTGCATAGCCTTGCATGGAAACAATGATTCGAGAAATCAGCTAAAGGCATCTTTATATTATTAAACATTGTCTAAACATGCAAGTTTGATTGCATTTATTATGTCCTTTGTGATGATGAAATATTAATGTGCTGTCTAGATTAAATGAAATTATAGCAGTAAATTATACATAACTCATAACTTTGATGTTTTAGATTCCTGTTATATTGGAGTTAAAGGATATATGGATTAGGGCTTGCCCTTAATGCTACCAAAATAAAAAGATTAAATATATATTTGGTACTTACACAAAAGAGGTAAATAAGGTGCATCTATCTAAAGTTCTTGAGATATGAGATATTAAGAGAAATGTATTTTTTATGGAAGATAAATTAAAAGTCTGTGCACAATTTATAACAAAAGATTGAGGTATTACCTCAACGAATATAGATGAGCAATGAAAGGTTACTAACATATTGATCTGCGTTTCGCAGGGGTTAATAATAATTTTTTAAAATATCAAAAAATATTAAGAGTATAAAAAATATTTTAAGTGTCTTGAGTTGACGGTCATGCCAAACCCGATGCTCTTGGGTCAGTCGGCGAAGCCAGACCCAATATAGTTAGGTCTGGCGGCCATGTCAGACTCAATAGCATTGGGCTGAACTTGGGATTTGGGCCCAATCAGCTCATCTCCAGGCTAAGGGTGTGTTTGACATGTTAAATAATATATTTATCTTATTTTATTCATTAAGGGTAGAATAATATTTTTAGTTTAACCTATATATAATCTCTTTGTATTTAGATTAAACAAGGTACTTTAGCATAAACAGATTAAGGAGAATTCTAGTCTCCTTTTCTTTCATGTTCGTATTTAGTTTGTGTTAATTGAATTACTTTAACATGGTATCAGAGCAGGTTGCATGGAACGAGGCTTAATCTCAAACACAGTATAAACAAAAAAAAAATTTAGTGATATTTTGTATTTCATCTTTCCTTCAGCTTCTACAATTTAGTATTTACGTTATGTTTCTGTAATTGTTTTGGTATTTCATCTTCCTTTCAGTTTCTGTAATTTGGTATTTGTGTTCAGTTTCAATTTGGTTTGTGTTTTGGAGTAATCGTATAACTTTGAGAAGATATTTGTTTAGTTTCTACGATATATGTTTAGGTTCTGCAATCTGGTACTTTGTCTTCTGCTGCTTTTAGAGTCTGGTTCTCTTTGTTTGTTAATTATGGCTAATGAAAGAGATGATTCGCTTAAGTCTGTAAGTGTGAGGTTGGATGGAAAGAATTATTCGTACTAGAGTTATGTAATGAGACATTTTCTTAAAGGTAAAAGGATGTGGGGATATATTAATGAAACTTATGTGATACCCAAGAATACCGAGGAGGGGGATGATGTTTCAATAGATACATGGAAAGCAAACAATGCAAAGATTATTACTTGGATCAATGATTTTGTTAAGTATTCTATAGGTACGCATTGGCAAAGTATGAGACAGCAAAAGAGGTTTGGGATCATCTGCAAAGGTTATTCACGCAGTCAAATTTTGCTAAACAATATCAATTAGAGAATGACATACGAGCTCTTCATCAGAATAATATGAGTATTCAAGAGTTTTATTCTAGTATGGCAGATCTCTGGGATCAATTCACTCTTACAGAATCGGCAGAACTAAAGGAATGTGGTGCCTATATTGAGCGTAGAGAGCAATAACGATTGGTGCAGTTTTTAACAGCACTTCACAATGATTTTGAAGGACTTAGAAGTTCAATTATACATCATTCTCCATTGTCTTATATTGACTCTGTTGTTAGTGAGTTATTGGCTGAAGAAATACGTCTTCAGTCTTATTCTGAAAAGAGAATTCTCTCTGCTTTAAATCTTCTTGTACTAGCAGTATCGTCTAAGCCATTATCTAATCATCATAATAAGCCTTACACAAGGTTAGCTTCGACGAGTACAGTTTCTGTAAGTAAAAAGGTCATTAGAAGGCTTAGTGTCCCAACTTGAGACAACAGAATCAAGCTTAGAAGCATGACATTTAGTCACAATCTAATGCTCATAGACCACCTTAGGGTTCTAAACCACCAACACCATAATACTGCAACTGTAGCTTCATCAGGCTCTATCACCGATCTTAGTACTCTAACTGAGCAATTTCAGAATTTTCTCTCCTTAATGCCACAAGCAATGTCTGTTTCTCCTTCTGTAGGTCAGTTGCCTCATAGTTCCTCAAGTATGTCACATTCTGAATAAGTCTTGGATTCCGGTGCTTCACATCATATGTCTCCAGAATATTCTTCATCTTTTACCTACACGTCCCCTTCGCCTTCCATTCCCGTTATGACTACTGATAGCACTCTCATGCCCTTAGTAGGTGTTGGTTCTGTTGTTATACCTCACCTGTCTCTCTCTAATATTTATCTTATTCTGAAACTTAGATTGAATCTTACTTCTATTGGTCAATTATATGATTCTGATGATTATTTAGTCATTTTTTCTCCTTCTTTTTGTTGTATACAAGATCTGCAGTTTTAGAAGCTGATTGGGATAGGCCATAGGAAGAATGAACTATATATTTTAGATGAGTTAAAAGTTTCAATTATCGTTGTTGCTACTACTGTTGATTTGTCTTCTTTTCGTTTGAGTCCTTCATCTTCTAGTATTTATTTATGGCATTCTCATATAGGTCATGTTTCGTCTTCTCATTTGAGATTTTTGGCATCCACAGGAGTTTTAAGAAATTTAAAAACTTGTAATATTTCTGATTGTAGTGGATGTAAACTGGCAAAATTTTCTACTTTACCTTTTAATCGAAGTATTTCTATTTCTTCTTCACGATTTCACTTGATTCATTATGATGTATGGGGACCTTTTTCTATTGCCATAAAAGGAGGGTCCTGATATTATGTTTCATTTATTGATGATCATACTCATTATTATTGGGTTTATTTAATGAAATATTGCTCTGAATTTTTTGAGATATATACAGCCTTTCGAGCTCTTGTCAAAACTCAATATTCTGTTGTAATCAAATGTTTTAGGTGTGATTTGGGTGGAGAATACACCTCTAATAAATTTTTCTAGTTGTTTGCCTTAGATGGAACCATTCACCAAACTTCACATACAGATACTTCTGAGCATAATGGAGTTGCTGAAAGAAAAAATAGGCACATTGTTGAAACTACTCATTCTCTCTTGTTGTCTGCTTCTGTCCCTAATGAGTTTTAGGGAGAAGTTGTCCTTATTGTTGTAAGTTTGATTAATATTATTTCATCTTCTCATAGTTCGGGTTTGTCTCCTTTTGAAAAGTTATATGGGTATGTACCTGATAATTTCTCCTTTACAGTTTTTTATTGTACTTGTTTTGTTCTTCATCCTCGTGTAGAACGCACTAAATTTTCCACTCAATATGTTATTTGTGTCTTCTTAGTTATGGTGAAAGTAAAAAGAGGTATCGTTGTTTTGATCCAATAACTCAGAAACTTTATATATCTTGTTATGTTGTCTTTTTTGAGCATATACCTTTTTTTTATTCCATTCACTACTCATAGCCTGACTAGACCTTATATTATTCCTATAAATCCTTTTTCTAAGGATTCTGATAGCTTATCATCTTGTGTTCCGAGTACTTTAGATACCCCTTCCCATGTTCGACCAATTTATACTCATCAATCTGCAGGTACTGACACTTTACTCTCTAGCACATTTGAAGCTCCATTCTCATCTACAGCTCCTCAAACTTCATCTGAAATTATGGATCCACCTCAATGTCAATCTACATGCACCGTAAGTCCACAAAACTACTAGATTTTGCTTATTCTTCATCATTTACTTCCTTTTTAGCCTCTATTCATTGTCTCTCTAAGCCTTCTTCCTATAGTTTTGAAACCCGGCCTAGCCCGGCTTGTCGACCCGGGACCCGACTAACCCGGGGCTAGAATTAGGCCGGGTTTCAAAAAAAATAGGGGAAGTCACGACCAGGGATGACCCGACAAGACCTGGTTAAAAAACTCAAGTGTAACCCTTTAGTTGTTTTTTTATTTTTTTACCCAAACAACATCGTTTTGACTTAAAAAAGAATTGACCTGGGTGACCCGGTCAAAACCCATAACCCGGGCCTTAGGTTGGGTCGACCACCGGGCAGGGTTGCAAAACGCTGCCTCTTCCTATAAAGAGGCAATTCTTGATCCTCTTTGGCTTTGGCAGCAAACTATGGATGAGAAACTGTCTGCTTTATATTAGACAGATACTTGGGATTTGATTCCTCTACCTCCTAGTAAGAGTGTTGTTGGTTGTCGTTAGGTGTATAAGATCTAGACTAATTTTGATGGGTCTATTGAGCGATACAAAGCTAGGTTGGTTGCAAAAGGATACTCTCAACAGTATGGTATGGATTATGAGGAGACATTTGCCCCTGTTGTTAAAATGACTACTATTCGTACTATTATTATCATAGCTTCGATTCATCAATGGCATATCTCTTAACTTGACGTTAAAAATGCCTTATTGAATGGAGATCTTCAAGAAGAAGTTTATATGACACCTCCTCCTGGTGTTTCACATGACTCTAGGTATGTTTGTAAGCTCAAGAAAGTGCTATATGGTCTCAAACAAGCACCCCGTGCTTGGTTTGAAAGATTTTCTGTTATGATATCATCTCTTGGATTTGTTTCTAGTAGTCATGATTCTGCTCTTTTTATTAAGTGCATTGATGCAAGTTGTATCATTTTTTCCCTATATGTTGATGGCATGATTATTACTAGTGATGACATTGATGGTATCTTAGTTTTGAAGACAGAGTTGGCTAGACAGTTTGAAATGAAGGATTTGGGTTCTCTTTGATATTTTCTAGGTATTGAGGTAGCTTGCTCACCTAGAGGTTAACTTCTTTCTTAGTCGAAATATGTTGCAAATATTCTTAAGCGAGCTAGACTTACTAATAACAAGACTATACATACTCTCATTGAAGTTAACGCCAGGTTTTCTTCTTCTGATGGTTTACCTTTGACAAATCCTACTTTATATTGTACTATTGTTGGGAGATTGGTATATCTCACCATTACTCGTCCAGATATTGCATATATTGTTCATGTTTTTAGTCAGTTTGTTGCTTCTCCTACCACTGTTCACTAGGCAACTATTCTTTATATTTTGCGATATCTTCAGGGTACAGTCTTTCAAAGTCTTTTACTTTCATCCACCTCTTCCTTGAAGCTGTGTGCATACTCTGATGCTGATCATGACAGTGATCCTAGAGATCGCAAGTTGGTTACTGGTTTCTGTATCTTTTTAGGTGATTCTCTTATTTCTTAAAAGAGCAAGAAACAATCTATTGTTTCTCAATCCTCAACCGAAGCAGAATATAATGTTATGGCATCTTACTCGTCATCATCTCAAGCAGGGCACTATTACTTTGCCTTTTGTTTCTTCTTCCTTGCAGATTGTATATTTTTTTACCAAGTCACATTCCATTTCTTGTTTTCATTTTCTAGTTGACAAACTCTCGATGCTTGTAAATGCCGCATTGTGAGTTTGAGGGAAGAAGTTAAATAATATATTTATCTTGTTTTATTCATTAAGGGTATAATATTATTTTTAATTTAACTTATATATAATCTCTTTGTATTTAAGTTAAACAATATACTTTAGCATAAACAAATTAAGGAGAATTCTAGCCTCCTTTTCTTTCATGTTCGTATTTAGTTTGTGTTAATTGAATTACTTTAACATGGCAAACATACCTCAATGCCTTTCCTAGAGTTTTTAATTAGTTGTTACTTTAGTGCTTAGCCAAACAAAGCCTTAAGAAAAATCCTAGAAATTCAAAGTAATTTCTTTCTTTAAAAAGTACAAAAATATATATTATTTGCATGCATATGACCAAGTCTCTCAAAAAATAAGAATCATATTTTGCTTAAAAAATATAAAAATAAATTATATGATTTAGCATTATACATACACACACAATAAATTCAAAAAATACATTTGCATGTACTTTTAGATTTAATAATCAGTTTATTGAATCTATGAGAACTTGGCCAATATTTCAATAACCCCTAAAACTTTTTAATTTATGAGAATTAATAGTCAACATTCTGGTATAAATATTGGACCTACAAGTAGACTGATATTTAAATACCAGAAATTGAATATAAAATTCTCAGAATTATTTCAGATATTCACTAATTTTAATTGAAAGTATTTTTTACCATAAAATACGAATTGTGGAAAACTCTTTCATGTTCCATGATAG
>Ga0325403_1005388_pt1 | contig 12060 bp, 16 predicted proteins | sample PopdelMetagenome_19_FD_205665 | JGI IMG/M metagenome (GOLD analysis project Ga0325403, IMG submission 205665) | Populus deltoides microbial communities from Bellville, Georgia, United States - Xylem-PdKOR-R4 | ecosystem: Host-associated > Plants > Phyllosphere > Stem > Wood/Secondary xylem...
TGACTTAGAGGAGCTAAATTGCTGATATAAAAACTTGGATGTCGGTTTAGATGCTTTGGAATGTAGTTTGGACTTGTTTCTTCACGAAACCTGTTTGCTGGCAGAATTCAGTTGTCATCTTTGAAAAATCATATCTCCTTCATATGACATCTTTTTTTGCTGAAATTTAGCGCGTTAATAGGTCTTTAAGTTAGGAATCCAATAAAATTTAGTTTACATCAATTGGACTTCTGTAACTCCAGATATTAAATTTTGGATGGCCAAAGGTCAACACTAGCAGAATGCGAGATTTGACTTTGCAGGATGTGATTTCCATGATCTTTCTCTTTTTATTTTTCTTGCATTACATTTCCAGAAAGGTATGGATGTTAGCTTTTTAGTGCCACTAGAATCACTTCATTTCGATCTCTAGAACTCACGCTTTGCACAAAACATCGACTGAACGTCAAATCTGCCAATTACCTCCAATTTACTCCTTTTTGCATCTTTCATCCAAAAGTGCCTTCAAAACATTAAAAAAAAAAAAGAATATCAATGCATTTTATATATAAAACATAGGCAAAACACTAGTTAAATATGGGTGAAACTATCAAATAATATGGTTGCATCACGTAGATAATGAAATGTTTGATTCCCTTAAGCTTTTCTCCTTAACCCATATAACAAGCTTTAGGCCAATAGCTCCCAAGTCAGTTGACCTTAGGGTATTAGGTGTTAAAACATCCCTTCAGCCTTAATTGCTTAGGTTAGGGAGGCTACATAACCAAACTTATCTACGATTTTATTATCATCAATATTATCAGTTTGTTTTTTTTTTTTTTACAAATTATATACAATCTCTTTCCCTTAGTTGTTACCTTTGACAAAAGAACATAAATAATGTAATAATTCAATGTGCAACCCACAATCATATGTTGAAGCGTGTGTGTGAGAGAATGAAGGTTTAAGAATACTTATTAAATGAGTATATGAGCAGAATCAAGTGATAACAGTGCGAGAGTTTGTAAACCTGAATATTTCAAGAAGTATTCTGATAGACCTTGATAAGAATGTTTACTAAGATGGGTCTCAAGAGTCACTTTAACAAAAGAACTCCTTTACTCTGTCATCCTAATAACAACAGTTTTGCAAATGATTTTATTAAAAACAAAAGCAGTTAGTTGGTTAGTTTTTTTTCCTTATGTCAACTACTACCCTCTCCCCCCAACCAAAATGAGACATTGTCCTCAATGTCCTAAGGTAGAAAGATAGAGTATAGAAGACATTACCTGAAACAACGAACACTTACAAGCCTGAAACACACTTAAACAAATATAAGAAATAACAAAACAAAATAAAATGTTATTAATAAAACCAAAGGACACAAGGTTTCACAAACGAAGGCTCAAATCCAGTCTAAACTTTTTACGACTTTCCATAGTTGACCAATTTTTGTGACTCATTGAGGGATCAAGTACAGGGATGAAAGATTGTAGTTGGTCAATCAATTGTTCAGCAGTAGCAACAGAGATTATGATTTGTCATGCTGAAGATGTTAGAAATTCCTATTCCACAGCTTGATCAAGAAAAGAAAACAAATTATCATAAAAACCATTAACATTTAACAAACCTATAGGTTTACATCGCATTCATTCGATCAGACATTATGGAGATCTGTAGTTCCTCTCTAATTATTTTTCCAATGATGTCCCCTTTTGCTAAAGCTTTGGGTACGATCCCCAAAACTTGATTGCCTTTTAAAATGCAGCTATTGACACACCCCCCCAATTAATCCAAAGTTGCCTCCCCTATACACTAAATGAATCTTTCTCTCAGCTACTACCTGACCAAGATGATTTGCTGCTTCTAAAAACTCTTTTTCTTTCCCAAGACTAGATCCACCAAAAACACAAATATTTCTTATATGATGACTTCAAAAACTTGCCATTTCTACACACTTCTATATATGTTGAATGTATGGGTTGAGTAGAAATGAAAGGAAGGAAGAGAAGATTTTATAGATGAGATATTGAAAATGCAATCATACCATCTAACTGTAGGCCAGCTAGAGTCTCACACTCTCTCTTTATTTATTTATTTATTTTGAAAAAGTATGTGTATATACAGGTAGTTGTGATTGTGGCTCACATCTTCCCTTGGATTTACGTTCAAGAACGATTTAAACACCCTCTATGGGTCAGGGATAGGCTTCTCATCCAATTTTCTTAAAAACTGGCAAACAAGGTCTTTTATAGTCAGATTCTCAAGACTATGTCAAACATGTTCTTTATGGAATTGTGGCCATAAATCATGAATTGCACGATGCACATCTCCATAGGATGCGTCTCAAAAGTTAATAGAAGATTATCTAAAGACTCCTTACTCAGACCATCCTTAATGAATTGTATTTTGTCTTCACGATTTACATATAACTTTCCTAAAGAACAACATGTTGCATTACAAGTCTATCTGGCACATCTGTGACAAACTTTCAGTCATTTTGCATGATGTTTCTTTGCAAAAGTGCTTTTACTTGTCCGAGGCATGTATGAAATGAACGAATTAGAGGACTCACCTGATAATTGGACCTTTGTTTCAATTAGCCAGCAAATATCTTCAGGAATTCCATAATTCATTAACAACCTTAATCTTGCACACTTTACATGGTAAATTTTGCAATCGCATTTGGAGGCAAAGCGGGAAAAGATTTTTTCAATTTTTCAAGAGTGGTGTCCATTTTCAAATGAGAATTGGAGAAGAGATTCAAAGAAGGGAGAAAGAGTAAAGAATTGCACAAATATATATACAGATATCAGTTATTATAGGAAACTGAAACAGCTGACTTACGTCACGGAGTACCGTTATCCGCCATTTAACCGAGGTAAGAGAGACTAGCAAAACAAAAGTTACACCAAAACAAAACACAAGAATGTGAGAAAAAGAATCAATCTTTATATACTGGATCACTCAATTCAATAGAGTCATTTTCAACTGAAAAATTGTCAAAGTAAACTTTCAAACGATGTCCATTTACCTTGAAAACATTGTCATTCTTTGGATTCTCGATATCACAGGCCCTATATGGATACACATGTTTCACAATAAAAGGACCGCTCCATCTTGATCTTAGTTTTTCAGGAAATAAATGGAGTCGAGAATTATAAAGTAAGACTTTTTGACCAACATCGAATGTTTTTCTCAATATTTTCTTGTCATAAAACTCTTTGATTCTTGCTTTATGAATTCTTGAATTTTCATATGCATCATTTCTTATTTCCTCAAGCTCATTTATTTATAATTTTCACAGCTGACTAGCATCATCAAGGTTAGAATTGAAAGCTTTAATAGCCCAATAAGCTTTATATTCAGGTTCCAAAGGCAAGTGACAAGGTTTTCCATAAACTAGTTTATAAGGTGACATACTTAATGATGTTTTATAAGCAGTTTGATAAGCCCAAAGTGCATCATTAAGTCTTAAAGACCAGTTTTTTCTATTAGGGTTCACTGTTTTCTCAAAGATCTGTTTGATCTCCCTATTAGCAAGCTCTACTTGTCCACTTGTCTAAGGGTGATAAAGGGTGGCAACTTTATGTGTGATTCCATATTTCTTCATTAAAGACTCAAATGACTTGTTGCAGAAATGTGTTCCACCATCACTTATCATGGCTTAAGGGATTCCAAATCGACTCAAAATATTTTCTTTCAAAAACTTTATCACTATTTTGCTTAGAATTGTCTCTATCCATTTTGAAACATAATCTACTGCGACTAATATGTACAAGAAACCAAATAATGGAGGAAATGGACCCATGAAATCTATACCCCAACAGTCAAAGATCTCAATGACAAGAATAGGATTTAAAGGCATCATATGACGTTTTGAAATAGATCTCAACTTTTGACAATTTTCAAAAGTCTTGCAGAATGCATGTGAGTCCTTGAACATGATGGGCCAGTAAAATCTACTTTGTAAGATTTTTGCAGTGATCTTTCTTAATGAGAAATGACCCCCACATGTCTCAGAATGATAAAATTTAATGACACTACTTACCTCATTGTCAAGAATGCATCTTCGAAATATTTGATCAGGACAATATTTGATTAAATAAAGGTCATCCCAATAAAAGTTCTCCACTTCGTTCAAGAACTTTTTTTTGTCTTGGGTACTCCAATAAGCTGGCAATTGTCCTGAAACAAGAAAATTAACAATATTAGCAAACCAAGGCATTGTAGAGATAAAAAGTAAAGATTCATCAGGAAAGTAGTCATCGATTGGTGTGATGTCAGATCTCAAATCTATTGTCAATCTTGACAAATGATCTGCGAAAATATTTTTGTTGCCTTTCTTGTCTATGATTGTGATATCAAATTATTGAAGTAACAAAATCCATCACACCAATCTAGCCTTAGAATCTTTCTTAGAAAGAAGATATTTCAATGCTCCATGATCACTAAAAACAACAGCAGGTAAGCCAACAAGATAAGATCAAAATTTTTCACATGCAAATATTACTGCAAGTAATTCTTTTTCAGTGGTGGTGTAATTCATTTGAGCATTATTTTAATTTTTACTTGCATAGTAAATTACGTAAGGTTTCTAATCTTTTTTTTATCCCAAGACAGCACCCACGACATAATCACTAGCGTCACATATTATTTCAAAAGGTAATGACCAATCAGGAGGTTGAATGACAGGAGTAGAAGTAAGCAAGTTTTTAAGTTTAATAAAGGCTTCTTCACAATGTTCAGTCCATTCAAAAATATTATTCTATGTTAGAAGGTTACTCAATGGCTTAGTTATTACACTAAAATCTTTGATGAACCTTCTATAAAAACCAGCATGTCCTAGGAATGATCTAACATCTTTAATAGATTTTGGTGTAGGCAAGTTAGCAATTAACTCAATTTTAGATTTATCAACCTCAATTCCTTTCGATGAAACAATGTGACCAAGTACAATGTCATTTGTTATCATAAAGTGACATTTTTTCCAATTCAATACAAGATTCTTCTTTTCATACCTGCTCAAAACTTTTTCCAAGTTAGTTAAACAATCATCAAATGAATCATCGAAAACAGAAAAATCATCCATAAAAATCTCAAGAAAACGTTCAACCATATTACTAAATATACTGAGCATGCATCTTTAAAATGTGGTTGGTGCATTACATAATCCAAAAGGCATCCTTCGATATGCAAAAGTACCAAATGGACATGTGAAAGTAGTCTTCTCTTCATCTTCCAATGCAATTTCAATTTGGTTGTAACCTGAATAGCCATCTAGGAAATAATAAAATTCATGACCTGCAACTCTTTCTAGGATTTAATCCATGAAAGGTAAAGGAAAATGATTTTTTCTAGTCATTGAATTAAGTTTCCTATAGTCAATGCACATGCGCCAACCAGTAATAGTACTAGTTGGAATTAACATATTTTTCTCATTTGTTATCACAGTGACTCAAGACTTCTTGGGTACAACTTGGGTAGGACTTACCCATTTGCTATCAGAAATTAGATAATGATTTCATTATCTAAAAGCTTAATGACATTATTTTCACTACTTCTTTCATATTAGGATTAAGCTTTCGTTGCATTTCTTTAGAGGGTTTAGAATTTTCCTCCAAATAAACTTGTGTGTGCAAATCAAAGAACTAATTCCTTTTATGTTAGCTATGGTCCATCCTAATGCATTTTTGTGCATTTTCAGAGTTTGTAATAACTTACCTTCTTTATGTGCATTAAGTTTGGAAGAGATTATTACCGGAAAAGTTTCATTTTCTCCCAAAAAAGAGTATTTGAGATTGAATGATAACGGCTTCAAATCAGGTTTTGGTGGTTGAACACTTGAAGGTATGGACTCAATTAATCATGATAGCAATTCCTCAATTTTTGGTCTCCAACTATTTGCCTTTGCTTTTTCTTGAAAATAAACCATTTGCAAATAGTTAGATTCATCAATCTCAGTTTCACTGGAAGTGGTTTGAAATTGATCATGAACTAAAATCCAAGATAAAATCCACAAGATAAATGAATTTATCGACTTATACTAACACATCTTCAACTATTCCTCTAGGCACCTTTACAGATCTATCAGTAAGTAAGAGAGTTACAGAAGTTGGTTTTAACTCACCTAGATTAAGACTCTGAAAAATTAAATATGGAAGTAAATTCACACTAGCTCCAAGATCAAGTAAAGCTCTTTCAATTTTATGTTCTCCAATAAAGCAAGAAATTATAGGACAACCAGGGTCTTTATATTTCACAGCATTATTGTTATGAAGAATGACACTTACTTGTTCAACTAAGAAGGTTTTTTTTCACATTCAGTTTTCTCTTCACAGTGCACAGATCTTTCAAAAATTTAGCATAAGAAGGTAGCTGTTTAATAGCATTCAACAAAGGTATATTGATCCTTACATGCTTGAAAGTTTCAAAGATTTCAGAGTTGTGATTGACTTTTCTTGGTTAGACATGGCATAAGGAAATGAAAGTGCTGATGGTGAATCAGTCTTTTCTTTGTAATGTTCAAATTCAACCCCTTCCTTACCCTCGGAGATTAACTCATCATCTTTCTCACAAGGTTCAAGAATGGGTTTTTCAATAACCTTACCACTATAGAGAGTGATGACTGATTTGGCTTGATCCATGTGTTGGCTTTCGGAACTACTTGCATTTGCATTGTATTGCCCCTTTGGATTTTGCTAAGGTTGAGATTGAAACTTACCTTTCTCCTGAAAACTGAGAGCAAATGTGAATTTTGTAAGGGCATCTTTTAGATCTGCCATGGTTTAAGCATTTTGAGTGTTGATTGTCTCCTGCTTTTCAATGAATGCATACGATGTTTCCTCAAGATTTCTTCTAGGAGGTGGAGCATAAAGAGGTGCATATCCATGAGAATTTTGGAAATTATGGTGTGCTTGAAATGGTGGTTGTAAAGTTTGTGCATTATTATTACCACTCTTTCAACTGAAATTTGGGTGATTTCTCCAACCAGGGTTGTATGTTTACAAGTATGGGTTATGATTGGGCATTTAGAAACTGTTTAAAGCACTGGCTTGTTCATGGAGGCATTCTTTGAAATAAAGCAAAGTTGGATAGTCATTGGTTGAGTGTTCATTGGTTTCACAGATTTGACACACAATGTTTTGAACAGATTTTAATTTACCACTCTTTTTCAATTCTAGTGCCTCGACTTTTCTAGCTGAAGATGCAAACTTGGCTTAGACGTCATGATCTTCCCTAAGGTTGTACATTCCTCCACTAGATGTATGAGATTGAGTTTTACTTGGTGCCTCATAAGTGCCTATAGTGTCCCAATTTTTAGCATTTTTAGTTAGCAAGTCTAGGTACTCTATTGCTTCATTAGGGTCTTTATCTTCAAAAGTTCCGTTGCATATCAATTCCACCATTTATCTATCTTTAGGTGTTAACCCTTCATAATAATGTGAAACTAATCTCCATGTTTCAAAACCATGATGAGGGCAAGTATTAAGCAAGTCTCGATACCTATCCCAACATTGGTAAAATGTTCCTCCTGGTTTTTGAGTGAAACTGATAATTTGTCTTTTGAAAGAGTTTGTTTTATGAGACGGAAAAAACTTCTTTAAAAATTGTTGTTGCATTTCATCCCAAGCATGAATGGATCCTAGTCCCAAATTTTGTAGCCATGTTTTAGCTTTATCTTTTAATGAAAAAGGAAAAAGCTTTAATCCTGATGGTGTTCATGCTACAATTTAAGTCATTATAGGTGTTACAGACCTCCTTAAATTCTCTCAAATGCAAGTATGGGTTTTCTAGATCTAAGCCATGAAAAGAAGGTAAAAGTTGAATAATATCTGGCTTAAAATTAAAATGAGATGCATTAGGGAGAAAAACTATGCATGAGGGTGCACTTGTTCTTGTGGGATTTATGTGGTCTCTAAATATTCTAATATGGTTATTCTTATTATTCTCATTATAAAGCGACTGTTTATCTTTTTCAGCCATATTTTCTGAAAATGATGAGGATACCCTACAAAGTCTATCACTTAATGTACGTGACAAAACTCTTATGCACATGTAGGAAGAGAATAAAAAGAAGAAAACAAAACAAAACAAAACAAAACAAACAGAGAGTTGGATAAAAAGAAAAGTGAAAATAAAATAAGTATTATAATTTATACAAGAATTTACCTCCCAGGCAACGGCACCAAAAACTTGACACGACCAAAGAGTTGATGTCTTCTCCCAAAACAAATACTATAAATTGAGATATTAAAAATTAAAATCTAAAATTGAAATAAACTTTCACACATGCACATTGCTTTTGAAAATTAACATCTTATTGAAGAATTTAGCTTAAGAATATCAGCAATTTATTCTGATTTTTTAAAAAGAGCTTACCTTTTGAAGTCAATGGTAAAAACACAAATATATATTTTGAAAGGTCAATCTTTCCTTTATGTCATTTGGATCTTCGAAATCTTTTGGCATTGTCTCTATTTTTTTTTTAGAAATAAGTGTTATCTAAGCTCACAACAAGTTTGTCTTTCCATAACCTCTATTTTCAATCTCTCGATGGGTATAATTTGTACATCACCTTAACTTAATTCATGTCACCTCTACTTGTCATTGCCCCCAAGTGATATCTAAGGATATATGTTCATTGCCACTCATTTTCCATAATCACCATGAAGAAACCGACACTATAATTTATGATGGAGTTTTTCATTTTAGCATTTTGCATGTTATCATAATGGATTTTTTTCATTATTAAAATGGGATTGCCTCCAGCCAATTTAGCCATGTTTATCTTTCTAACGAATATCAAAAGGCGTGCATGAATCACCATCATTCTTAAATGTGTCTTCTACCACTCATAGCCTGTGACGAAGTTCTTCAGATTATAATTTGGTTATTGTCATTGTAAAAAGTTTCATTGATTTGAATTGCCCCAGTTGATCTAAATATGTTTATTTTTCCATTAGCTACATAGAAGAATGTATTCATCACCACCTTAATCGTTATTATTAGATGTTTATTCCAACATTCACGGCTTGTGATGAAGTTCATAAAATCATTTTCAATCTAGATTTCCCCTAGTTGATCTGGAAGTTTTTTTTTTTTCAATAACCATTGAAAGGCACATTTGCATCATAAGATGTTAATTGTGCCAATCATTACTTATGATGGAATTCATTATTGGCTAATACAATGGGTTTTTCAAACTAGTCTACCCCTTGTTGATTTGGCTAAATTCATATTTTTAGTAACCATCAAAAGGCATGTATGCATTATCATCATTATTTTTTTCAAGAACTTTGCAAATCTAACCATTAGAGATTTTGTTATAAAATATTTTTGTTCAAGAAATAATGTTTTATGTTTTAGGACCAAGCTATAAATTTTAATGATTATGTTCATTTATGTTTAATGGTTAAAATGAAATCATTAAGATATAAATTTAAAAACATTTTTTTATTAATTGAATATTTATTTATTTGATCAAAAGCCCAAAATATATCATTCAAGTACTATGAAACAATATTTAGATTAGGTATATGATGAAATTGATGTTAGTTAGGATTATGAAGAAAATGGTTATCCCAAAAAAAAAAATTGGTTATCTTTTCAAAGATAAATGACTTTTATGTGTTCTTCAACAAATAAAGGGCTATTTTAGAAAGAACAAAAAATATATTCCAAAAAGAAAAGTTTTGCCTTATAAAATGCATTTTGCTTCATATGGTATGAATCTCGCTTATGTGAAAAACTATGATTCAATGTTATAAAGAATGATATGTAATGCACAAAGAAATCATGATTTTGTTTGAAAAACATTTTTCTTTTCTTTTAAAAAGCTAAGACTTATTAACATAAAAAAGTTATTCTTGAACAAAAAAGACTTTTTAAAAGCATGTAATGTAGGTCATGGTTCAGGTTTATGAAAGAATGAGATATTTATAAAGGTCAAAAAGTGTTTAAGGGTTCAAAGACATAGGATCACTTGTTCTATGTAAAGATCTTTTAGGCTTGCCGCTTGGATTTTACCATTTTAGATATCGATCTCATTACAACCTCATTTCTTAAATTACATCTTGTGCTTTGTATTGACATTTTGTCTTTGATTTTGGATGTTACAACATATTTAGGGGTTAAAAAGCTCTTCATTTTCATTCTTGTTTTTTCTTTATTTCTTTGATTTGGTCATTTCATTTTCATTTGAGCATTTGCTCGCTCTCTTTTTATAATACTTTCATCCTTTTCATGTTTTTTTTATTTCTTTCCATTTGGAGAACTTCATCGATTATCTAAAACTCTCAAAACATGCCCCCAATATGAGAGGGTAATCCTAGTCTGGGTTATCATTCAAGGAAAGATTTTTAAGGCTCAAAAAGGATAACTAGGGATAAATTTTATTTGTGAAGAATATATAAAAGATGGTCTTTCTTTATCTTAAAATCTAAATTTTTTTCATGTTGATAAATCTTAACCTTATTAAAGATTATTATTAATCAGGAAAATCATGAGGTTAACCTTAGAAAAAAAAATTGGTGGAATAGGTGGGATCATGACCTGAATATGTATTGTTTATCATTATTTAAGACATCAAATCATTTGATTTTATTTTGAGCAAATTGTATTATTTCAAGTAAGATTCTCACTATTGAGGTTCATAATGAGTGATAAAAAGGTATTTTAGAGTCAAACAAGGTTTGAAGCAAGATTTCACATATTAAATCTAGGAGGAAATATTTTTAGATTCAAAAGAAAGGATTGCCTCTTAGCACTCATATGACATGCCTTGGAATTTGATCGATTTTGAAAGTCTTTAAATGAATTTTCCATATATTTATTTAATAATGGATGAAAATAAAATGTTAAATTTACTATATGACATAGAAAAGATCTGTTGATTTCAAAACAACTATATGACATAGAAAAGAAAAATTTTCATTAAAAGATATCACAGTCCTAAACAAAGTCCTGATTTCTTTAATGGCCTTTTTTACAAAGCTTAATAACAAAAAAGAGTAGATTATATAACATTCTTCTAATTTTCATATCAACTTTCTCCGTCCAACATTAATTGTCTACTAATCATTCGCTATGTCGACAATGGGCCGATGATGATATGGTATGCACCATTATTCTTCACAAATATAACATGTCCCTTGACTTATCAGCTTCCGGACTTGATATCTGAAATTCCTGTAATTTTCAATTGAATGGCTTGAGATACCATCATGATACTCACACTTCATATTTGGTTTATACCACCTTGGGTATGGTGATTGTATGAGCTTCAACAGGATATGATCAATGTGTTTGGTACTCAAGAGATGTTAGTAGACAATACTGAAAGGCAAAGGCATGTCAATCTTGGATAATGACACTTGAGAAGTCGATGATCATATACAACTCGATGGTGCCTATGATAATCGGGTAGGATTCTGACACAATCAAAAGATTGATGTCTTCTCCCAAGTGCAGGAGTGTCGAAGTAATAAATAACCCGGTAAGACCGAGGTCGAACCACAGGGAGGTTAATTGTATAAATTATAAACAACAATAATACATCAACAACAACAACAACAACAACAACAATAATAATAATAATAATACTAGTAGTAGTAGTAGTAATACTAATAATAATAATAGTAATAGTAATAGTAGTAGTAGTAGTAGTAGTAGTAGTAATAATAATACCAATAATACTATTAATAATGATAATAATAAAGATTAAGTATTTCAAACAAGTATAGTATAAACTCTTAGTATTCAATTGGAAACCACACACAAAGGAAGTTCCAATCAGATTATAAATTGTTAACATGATTACACTAGTTATCTTATTCGAATAATGCTAATACTTATAAATGTTGCCAGGCATTCATGATTATAACTTATGTTAACAACAAATCAAGTTCCTTTCATAGCTCAGGTGTTGGTTATACCATACAGTATGGGCTATGAAGGTGCCAAGTATTTGTTGTACCAAGTGTTATACAACATAAATCTAGATTAACCATTTAACAAGCAAAGTATTAAAAGTGAACAAGATAACAAATATAAAGCATGTTAGTATCCAACATTAAGGTC
>Ga0325403_1005395_pt1 | contig 12053 bp, 2 predicted proteins | sample PopdelMetagenome_19_FD_205665 | JGI IMG/M metagenome (GOLD analysis project Ga0325403, IMG submission 205665) | Populus deltoides microbial communities from Bellville, Georgia, United States - Xylem-PdKOR-R4 | ecosystem: Host-associated > Plants > Phyllosphere > Stem > Wood/Secondary xylem...
GTTTTTTTTTATCTCTCTTTAACAATATCTTTAAAAGTCATTGTCATTGAATCAAATGTTGTTTATGTGTGCTGCATTTAGTGGGAGGAAGATAAATTGTTTACAGAACATTCCAAATCCTCAAAAGACTTGTTTTTCTGAGTTAAGTGGGTGTTTGTTTCTGTGGTTGCTTCTGCTTTTGAAGCAAATTTGAAGCAAACCACAGAAAACAAGTGTTTGGTAACGGAGGAAACGTGATTTATTTCATGAGGGACCCACCATGTTTTGCTTTTTGAACGCCGGTCAGCAAATAGCAGTTTCATGCTGCTTCTCTTTGCCTCCATACACAATAAACTGCTCACTTACTGTTCACTTATGTGTACAGTGTCAATTGTTATGATTGGGAAAGAGAACGTGCTGGAGATGAAGCAAATGAATATGGTGTACTCTGGACAATGCCTCTTGTTCTTCCTTTAGTTTTCTTTTTCTCTGATTCTTTCTATTCTATTGCTTTCTTTTTTTTGTTCTGGTTTGTCCTCTCTCTCTCTCTCTCTCTCTCTCTCTACTGGTTTTGGTCCTCTGTTTTTTTTTCTTCTTCGTCTGTATTTGTTTGCTTGTGTTTGTTTTCTGATCAGTTGTTCAAACGGGGAGAGCCGGGGGGGCTGGTATACTTGGAGGCAAAGCTGGTGCTCTTGCGTTGGTTGGCCAGTGCTTTCCTCTCTCTGTTTTTGTTTTTCCTTCGCTTACTCTCCGATCTTCCTTCCCTGGGTCTTTTTTTTTCTGTCCTTTTGTTCTCCTGTGTTTGCTCGTCCTTCCTTTCGCCTTCTGTGTGTATCATTCACTTCCTGTGTTCTGTGTGTCCACTTTGTGTCTGTCCCCTGTTTTTGTTTTTGTTCGTCCTCTGTTTATCCTCGGGGTCCTTTCTATTTTCTTTCCCTTTGTTTTCGTTCTTTGTTCGTGCCTCAGTAATGGCATGCATCGTGGGGGCGAGAAGGATGTTACCATGATCTGCTGTCGTTTCCGCTGAATCGGGATGAAGGAGATGAACAGTTTGCTTTGAAACAGCGTCGTTTTGAGCTAAGGCAGTCATTCTTCAATTTGGCCACTAGAATTATGATATCTTGCAATCAGGCCCTTATTCGTGGAAAATTCTTTTTTTTTTAATTTGGCCCTTGGATCAATTTCAATTTTTAATTATATTTTTAATTGTGTTTTATTTAAAAAAATTAGAAGGAGATCGCTTGATGACGTAGCATTTACAGAATTTGATCGCAATCCTAGTTTTATTCCTGATGATATTTTATTTGATGTTGTTGCGCGCTTAAGAAACCAAAGAAACTATAGTCTGGATGGATTTCGTACGTTATGAAATTGTAAATAGTTTAATGGAACAATAAAAAATATTTGATATAAGTATTATTTATTTCATGATGTAATAGCAGTAGTTAAATCTACAATATTTAAATTAAAAATCATCAATATTAATATATATATATATTTTAATTATTTTATAACTTCAATTTAAAAAGCATTAATTTAACAAAATACATTAAACTACTTTTTGTTCAACCTCAATTTCAACCACAGTTTTAACCAAACACCTGTTTTTGTCAAACCAACCTCGACTAAAAGTACTTTTTATAAAACAACTTTTTTCAAACCACAACTACAACAGCAACCGCAATACCAAACACGCTCTAAATGTTACACAATATGGTTTGCAGATGCTGCATTCCTCTGCTCATGCGAGTGAAATTGTCTCCCTCAAATATTTTAAAAAAAACTCAACAAACATCAGACTCAGGAGAGATGCCCTCAAATGTGCCTACTCTTGCTCTTGCTGCAAAAACAAGGTTTCTTCTCCACTTCAGAAGTTTTTAGGTTTTCACATTTCTGACGAATGGCTTAGTTCTGATGTCTCTTTAATGAAGAGGAATGTGAAAACAATGACACCCTTAAGGGCAAGAAAAGGAAAAAGACGAAAAAACAAATTAATCCAAATAAAGAGTAAAACAATCAATAAACACTCATTTCGGGATGTTCAAATACTTGCGCGTTCGGTTTCCAACAATTGGGACATGGAAGTTGCATGATCATCTGCAGCAAAGAGTGCGACCTAAAGCCAGTATAACGCTTAAGAATTACCTTGTTTTGCTATCAAACTAATTTTGTTTGGGAGGTTTCTGAAGCCATTTCCCTTGAGCTAAAGTTATGAAGCTAAAGCATCGATCATCTGCTAATTTGACTGCTTCAAATACATAACTTTGATTGTTCATTGGATCCCATCCAAGACCTGCCTTCTCAGGAGATTTTTCTTGATAAGATACAGATCCTGTCCAAACCAGTTTATAATGCTCAAAAAACAACCATGACCAAACACAAAGTCACTTGTTCAGTTTGAGATGATAAAAGTCCATGGTGAGCATTTCTTAGCAGCATGAAAAGGTATTGTTTACTATTACAGATAGAGCACTATAGATTTCAGAGATGTGGTTCAAGAAACTCTGCTCAATTCAACAAATTCTCAGGTGCTCATCCTTGATTCAGTTGCACCAGTTCTACTTCACTGTAACTCATAAGATGAAAAACTGAAACCTGATCTTCCCTCATTAGTGGATTTCAGTTCAAGCTTCTGAAACGGGCTGCAAGATAAATGAAGAATGATTCATTTCCATATTTCATTCATAAGTTTGTTTTGCAGTACAGAAAAGTAAACAGTGACTATGCGGTGGGAACATGCTTGATCTAGTTTAACGCGTATGATATTTCTAAAAATAGATAGAAATTGCCATCATAAAATTTAATATCCAGAGAAAACAAGAAGTAACGTTATGTAGAATCTCAAGCCCAAGGAAAATGGGAGAAGTACCTGCTGTTAGGATCATAGTAGAAGCCATTGATGGAACCATCAGTACAAGAGAAGCAAACATAGTAAAAACCAGCTATGGTCAACCCACAGTCTGTTCCAACGTTGACAAAGTATTGCTCTTTCCATCTCTAGACACAGAGACCACACAAAATCTCAAGTTACTAATTCTGATATAATGATTCTATCACCAACTGCTCAAATGTTTGATCATGTATTACCATAAATATGTACGGATAGTTAATCAAGTCCAAAGACTTGCCACCATCAACCTTCACTTTTTCCTGTGAATAACAAAATCAATCAGAGAGCATCCGGCGTATATGCAAAAGAAGTTCTGGATCTTACCAGAAATGGTTGGAAAGATGGAAACTGAGTCCAGTGCCTTATATCATCTTCTGACCTGTAAATTTTTTTGAAATAATTAAAAAGGAAAGTATTGTCCACAATCACTCACATGTAACATGATCCATGCATTAAAGATGGAGTTAAGGCACATACGAAGCTTCCCATTTGCCAGTGAAGAAAGTGTAATTCTTGCCATCAACGATTTCTCCTTCCCAAAAAGTTACTACCTGACACATCATAGCTAAACAAAGTAAACATAACTGCAAGTACATTCTGCATATTCACCAGACCACCATAAACCTGCAAGAATAAATAAATAAAAAAGTAGCATTTTACAGAATCCGTGCATCCCTTTGATTAGGTCCAACTGCATTCAAGTCCCGTCCTAAGGATACTCTAGCAGGAACAAATCCTTTCCAAATTGGATCCATAAGAATTAAGAGCGAGAAATGAAATAGCAAGACACCAATATGTTATAATAACATGAAACACCCTACAAAGTTAATACCACAGGGAGATCCAAAGCACGTGTTGTTAGCTCAGACTGCAGGTGATCACAGAAGCATGGAAACATAGCCGCACATTAACAAATGAGTTAAATCCTAATTGAACCTTTGATTAGCCAAAAATGGAAGAAATTTTATTTTTTAAAAAAAATACTTAGTTTGCAGGTCTAAAAGTAGGAAGATAGAAGGAAATGGTAACGTACGGGAGTGTCAGCCATAGGAACATTAAGGGCTTCCATAGTACCACATAGGTAACCATGATCAAGGTCACATCCTTGAATGCGAACATTAACTCTCCAAGCTTCATCCTTCTGAAGACTAGAAACATTCTGGGTTCCAGAAAAGGCCTGGTTTCAACCCAACAACAAAAAATTAAACAACGCATATGAATTCACAAAAATGAACAGCGAGAAATGGGGGGTATTTTCACCTTCACAGTGTTAATTATCATAAAAAAAAAATTAAAAAGAGAGAGAGAGAGCAAAAGGCTTACCTGTCCAACAGTCAAAAGAGTACAAACTGGAGGTGAAGTGTGTCCTGATGAATTTTCACCTTCACAGTGTTAATTAATCATCATCATTGATTATTATATTATAATTAGATACTAAGCCTAATCAAATCGAATAATTGAATTAAAGGTGGTGGTACGAACGAAGGAAGCAACGAATACCTGAAAGTTGAGAAGCTGCGGAGGAGGAGGAGGAGGTGGAGGAGGAGGAGGAGGTTTCTTCTACTCTCACCGGCATTATCTTTCTGTTTTATGTATTTTCTTTCTTGATCACTTGCTGTTGTTGTTTTTGCTATTTCCTTTTCAACATCCAAATGCGATTTCACCCTCTCTCTCTCTCTCTCAAATGACTTTCTTTCTTTCACTCAAAAAGAGAGAAAAAATCGATGCAACGCCGGACGATCTGCTATTGTATGACCTGTAGTCTATGATAAGGTAGCGTCGTTTCCAAGCCCTATATATTTATTACATTGTTATAGATTAACTTTAAAAAAAAGAGAGGGGAATTTCACTTTATATCTACTTATAAAATATTATTTATTTAAATAGCATTTTTTTTCAAATCTATTTTTTAATTTAAATTTCATCTTTTAATATTATATTTACTGATTATTAAATTTTATAATTTTTATAATTTATTTTTTATGAGATTATCTCAAACTCATTATCTAAATTGCTGATTTAATAAGTTAATTCAATTGACTTGAGTTTTTTTTTTTTGCTACTTAGCTTTTTTGTTCAATTATATTCTTCAACATTGGATTTATTAATATTAGACTTTATAATTTGTTTCGATTTTCTTTCTATGAAGTTATTTCTGCCTCATGACTTAGGTCACAGGTTTGACAGGTTAACTCGGGTTGACTCAAGTTGTTTTTTTAATCAATTTTTTTTTAATTTCATCTTTCAACACTAGGTTGATTGAAAATTGAGCTTCATAATTTTCTTCAATTTGCTTCCTATTAGGTTATCATGGTCTCATAACTCTGGTCGCAAGTTTGATAGCTTAACCTAGATTAACACGAGTCATCTTTTTTAATTGAATATTTTTCAGTTTCATCCTTTTAACATTGAGTTTATTACAAATTGGATTTTATAATTTTGTTTTGATTTGGTTACTAAGGGTTATCATGGTCTCATGACATGACATGCGAATTGCCAAGTTAAATCATGTTGATTTGAATTGATCCAATATATTATCGTTTTAATGTTTATAAAAAATATCATTTTAAATATTTATTTTAAGTCAAACTATCTTTTTACAAGTTATTAGGGTGGCTTTTGAGCCTGCCAAGACGACCAGATCACATTGGGTCAATACCTATACAGTTCAATATTTTTTTTACTAGAAAAAATATTACCAACACCAAGATATTTTTTTCATTTAAAAAAAATTAATCCAACCCATAAGATATATTGTAAGCCAATGATCTAGTGTAAACTAAAAGACATTGGCAAATATCATAGATACAGGCTCACTATATCATGGATTGCTACAATGCAATTTTTTTTCATTTTTCATCCTATTATTTTTTTTTCTCTTTTATAGGACCAAATTGAAGGACAATTTTAGTTAATTTGTTAGGAAATGATAAGGCTAAAAGCCAACGGACCATAGTGAAAGAAATAGTAGACATGGGTGGCGCTTTCAAAATTTTGGTAAAACATTCATTATAGTCCTTATACTTTTTGAATTAAAAATATTAGGTACTTCATATTTTTTAAATTTCAAGAAAAGTCAATTTTCATCGAAAACATATTTTTCTTATTTTTTTTTTGTCTTTACTTTGAGAGATGAGAGAGAAAATTATTGAATTCCAAAAATAGAAAGAGAAAATCATTGCTTAACACGCATTTCAGCCACTAAAGTGGTCGATCTTGGTGTCAACAGGTTCTATTTGATTAGGGGAGTTCCACATAGCTATTTTTTTCACTTTCAAAGTTCCTAAAAAAAGTAGATTTGACATAAAGAAAAAAAATATTTCGAGTTGATTTTAGATTTTTGGACCAATAGGTTATTTGAGGCCATATATAGGTTATTTAGGGTACTTTATAGGTGTTTTTGATAAAAAAAAATAACAAGTTAAAATCAACTTTTATATATGTGTGTGTGTGTGTTTTAAAGTTCTTTATTTATTTATTTTTCTTAAAAAAACCTTTTTTTTATCAATCTTTAAAAAATGAGCGCTATTTCTTATTTCAGTCTAACATGCCACCCTTATTTTTTGCTTTTTTTTAAAAAACTAGTTTTTGACATAAAAAAACATTTTGTGCGTCTGGTTTCTATATAAGTAAATGAAGAGTAATTTGGAAATAAAACGGTGTTTAAATCCAATGGGTCGCATAACCCGAATTTCGGGTATGGAAGGTTGAACCAGTTAAATCTTTTTTTTAAACCTTTTTTGAATTGAATATTTTTATTTTTAATTTTATCCTTCAATATTGACTTGAATAAGAATTAGGCATCTTAATTTCTTTTCGTTTACCTTTTATGAGGTTATCATTATTTCATCACCCGAATATAAATTTAGCTGATTATGTCTGTTTTACATAGGTTGATATAATATGTTGTCATTGTTGGGTTTTTTAAAACATGTATATGCGGTAGAAATGATAAATTTAAAATTTTTCAGGAGTCTCAAGGATCCTGTTAGATAGATCTGGAATTGTTTAGGGTTTATACGAAGATTACCCGAAGATTAGATGCTCTTTTTATCTTTGAATATTTTCTTCAATTCTAGGTTGTTACACATAAACTACTAGTGAGAAATCAACAAAAATTCAAAAAAATCATTTCAAATATCCAACTTCGAACAATTATCCACATGAACCACAAATGAGAAATCTCATATATCCTTTTAGGAGAGGGATTGTTATATCTTAGAGTGATAACTCTTTTCTTTTATGTTTTAGGTTTTTCTATATTGTATTCTTCTCACCTCAACAAATAAGAGACATAACATTTTATTTAAATAGAAACCTAAAAACCCTTTAAATAGTAAAATCACATATATTATTTTAGGATGTTTTCAACAATTTATTCAATCAAGTCCTTACTTGACTTTTCCCAAGTTTAGAATTGTAATCATTTGTATTAATTACATTCTAATCCTTAATCTCTTAAATTTATTCAAAATCAAGTCACACTTGATTAATCAACCCATTTTAATTTTGAACCATTGATTCTTATATGTATTACCCATATAAGTTAGCTCAAATATAAATCATAATTATAAATAAAATATTAAATAAATTAAATAATTTAATTTATTATTAATTCAAAAATTAAATAACTTATATTTGAAAATCAAGAACAATGTCTAGTCACTTGTCATGATTCCTTAAATATTAAAAAAGTCATAAGTGATTTAACTTAACATTTTAGTGATCAATTTCTTAATATAATTATTATATCTTTATCATGAATATTTTAATTTAGACATTATAGCATGTAGTGTATCTATTTTGTTAAATTATGTTAGTTCCAACACTATAGTAATTGATTTTTTGAATATTTAAAATGCTTTTCAAATCTTATTCCACCTTAAACAATGATTTGACAATCATACTATTTGATTACTTAAATACCTTATATATAGTTTATATTATACCAAATATTTGTCTGTTTGTTATTCTTGATTATTACAATATATAGTTGGGATCAAAACATAACACTCTCTAAATAATATAATTTAATAATCCCAAGTTTAAAAATCACTTACACAACTATCACATGATCCTTTCTATAAACATATGTGCTCTCTTTATATGGAATTCTCTTGTAAGACAGTTCAGTGTACATGTCATCTGACAAGCACCTCCATATGAGTTCTAGGTATCCCTCATATCATAATTCATTAGATCAACTGCTTATTTTCATAAATGAAGAAATATAATATATAATGGTCTCTATAACTTTAATTAATGTCCAATGCTTTGAAACAATATAAATCTCATAATTATAACAACTTTATAATTTTCTATACAAAGTATTTTTGTTCTATAGACTTTATCTTCACTCTAGATTCATTAATCAAATATAAATATATTTTACATGAATAAAATCAGTGCTACGTGTAACCAACCGATTGGTTACAAACTTTATTCACTAACAAACATCTCAATAATCTTATAAAAAAAAATATCCACTATGTGTCATATTTTGAATTCATGATTAATTTTTATTCTCTTAGAAAACACATTAAAGATGCCTGAACATTTTTTTGTGTGAAAGAAAAAGATTCATCTGGCATGTTTTCTTTTCATGTTTTTTTAATGATTATCCATTGTAATAAAAAAAATTGATTTCAAGAAATAAAGTTATTCAACACAACGGGGTTCGTTGCCCATGTTATAAGATCATATATCTTGATACAGTTATCTATTACATTTTCAATTTAGTCTTTAGTTATCATCAACTACTTTTGTTTGGATTTATTATCACAGATAATTCCCAATTTATTTAATCAAATGCATGCATAGCATTTTCAATTTGTGATTATAGTTTTATCTTTAAGCGAAAAAACACATTGTGAACGCTTGCACATTCATATTTTGTGCTAAAAAATAAAATTATCTAGACTGCTGCAAAACATGAGCCACATAGCTAGTAGAAAACACTAAAAGATATGAGTAAATCATTGTAGCCCATGTCATTAGTCACCCATATATATGGCATTACGGATTGCCACAATGCCATTTTCCCCCTAATTTATTTTCCTTAATTTCACCATTTTAAGACCAAATTGATTGCTAATTTAAGTAATTTTATTAAGAAATGATAGGATTTAGAGTCAGATGACCAAAGTGAAAAGGATGGAGAAGATAGGTGACAGTTTCAAAATTAGGGTGAAAAGTTTACTTTAGTCCTTCTACTTTCTATGTGATAAATTTTAAGTCCCTTAATATTTTGAAAATTCAATTTTGATACAAAAAATTATTTTTATTTATTTTTAAGTTCTTATTTTGAGAGAGGAGAGAGAAGGTAGTCAAACTCCGGTTGTAGAGAATATTTTGGATGACAACAATTTTGACCATGAAAAAAATCAATATTGATGTCAACGAGGTCTATTCGATTAAGGAAGTTTTACCTATGCGTTTATTCCCTTATCATCATCTAAGATGGTAGATTTAAGCTTGGAAATTTTATTATTCCAGGTTTATTTTGGGTTTTTGTGTTGACATTTATTTTTTTGATGCCATTGAAAGATTTATCAAGTTATTTTTTAGGTGTTTTGAGTTAAAAACGGGTTGAAAATAAATTGTTTCGGTAAAACAACCCATGGCCTAACTTTTCAAGGTCGCTCGAAATTGGGCTAGCAAACGATACGTTGCTTACACATTGTTTTTAGAACAGACGACGCGTGATTCTCCCTTTAATTGAAAAATAAAATTAAAGAGGCTTGTTGCATCGGTCAGGCTTATTTTAAATGACCAGGCGTGCAGGTGCCTAACATGTTTTGCTTTCTTTCTTCTCTTTTCTTCTTATGTTTTTAGGTTTTCTCTACATTTTACACTTAAGGCCATCAACTAAAAAATAATTTGAATTTTTTTTATTGTGTACCATAGAAATTCCAATTTTCTTCATTAAATCATAGTTTTTTTTTTTAATATTAGCGAGCACTCCTTTTGGACCCCCTTAATAATTACCATTCAATCTTTAGTTTTTTTTAAAAAAATTTATGGCATTATTTTTTATAACATTAGCTGATTTATTTTTATAGCCCTTCATAATGGTTTTGGCTCATGATAAAAAAAAAAAACAAATTACTAACACCAAAAAAATACACTGCTAATGGCTACAAAGAGAAAATGAGTGGTGGTTTCAAAAATTTGCAAGAAAAGTTCACTTTGGTCCTTCAACTTTTTAATAATAAATATCCAATCCCTTGAAATTTTAAAAATTCAATTTTGGTATACAATTTTATTTTTATTATATTTCAGTTCTTAGTTTGAGAGAGATAAGAAAGAGTGGCTGAATTATGGTTATAAAAAGAGTTTCAGTTAACACCAATTTCAACCATAAAAAAGATTGATTTTATTGTCAATGATTTTTATTTGATTAGAGGAACTCCACCTAGGTGTTCATTGCCCTTCTCATCACCTAAGATGGTAAATTTAAACTCGAGAAGTTTTTTATTTCAGGTTGATTTTTGTATTTTTTGATTGATTTTTGGGTTATTTGAGGTCATGGATGAATTTATCAAAGTGCATAGGGTATTTTCTTGGTCTTTTAGATCAAAATAGATTAAAAATTAAGTTTTTTAATATAAAAAATCCATGGTCCAACTTTCAAGCAACCCTTTAATTGCTTGAAATTGGGCCCGCTAACAACACATCGCATGTAAATTGTTTTTTACAAAAAAAAAATAGAAGGAAAATGATGAGTTGGACATACTTTAATATAAAAAAATTAAAGAGGCCTAGTTTACAAATCACGAGATGACATATCCGTGCACTGCCGCGGGCTTATAAAACAAATATACTTGATAGTGTTATAATTGAGAATCAACGCTAGATAAGTAATAGAAACTAAAGGTATGATGGAGTCAATATTTCATGATGGAAAAAAGTTGTGTTGGTAATAAAAAAAACTTAGAGACTGAACAAAATAATTTGTAGCAATCCACAGTGTTTTGGGAGGAAAGATACAATGTTTTTGCCACATGATTTAGCTTTTCTGTTAATAAAAAGCAAAAAAATTTACAAAGCTAAATTTTCTACCAACTTAATATTAAAAAAAAAACCAACAAAGATAATTTTGGAAGGATAAAAAAACCCATGAGAAAAAACATTGTAGCAATTGACAATGTTTTGTGAGGAAAACTACAGTGCTTTCCCCAGTAAAATAAAATAAAAAACCATTTAGAGAAATACTGTAGTAATCCATAGTGTTTTGTGAGAAAAACTACAACGTTTTCCCTTTATGATTTAGCTTTATTGTAATTATAATTCTTAACCAACTCAATATTGAAAAAAAATCGACAAAGATAATTTTGAAAAAAATCATATGGGAAAATACTACAACAATTTACGGTGTTTTAAAGAAAAACAATTACAAAGCTAAATTCTTAATCAGCTCAATATTAAAAAAATCAAATGGACGAGACAATTTTAGAAATAAAATAATAAAAAAACACCAAAAAAAGGAAAAAAATCATGTTGGAAACACTGTAGCAATTCACGGTGTTTTATGATGAAAGCTACAGTGCTTCCCCACATGATTTAACCTTATTTGTAATGACTTGTAATTGTAGTTTTCAACAATGTTTTGTGAGGAAAGTTACAGTGTTTTCCCCACATGATTAAGCTTTATTACAAAGTTAAATTCTAACCAACTCAATATTAAAAAAAAAAATCGACGAAGATAATTTTAGAAAAAAATATTACAAAAAAAGAAAACACAAAAGAAACTAGAAAAAAACCATGTAAGGAAAAACTGTATCAATCCATAGTGTTGAGGAAAAACTTGTATTTACTTGTAATTACAATTCTTAACCAACTTAATATTTATAAAATAAAATTGACAAAGATAATTTTAGGGAAAAACATAACAAAACAGAAAAAACCATGTGGGAAAAAACACTGTAGCAATCCACAGTAATTTACGAGGAAAGTTATAGTGCTTTTTTCACATATTGTAACTGTAATTTTTAACCAAATCAATATTAAAAAATAAAATAAAAAAATAATTTCGAAGAAAATCATAAAAAAACAAAAAACAAATCATGCGGAGAAACACTGTAGCAATCAACAATGTTTTAAAGAAAAAAATTACAAAACTAAATTCTCAATCAACTCAATATAAAAAAAACAATCGACAAATATAATTTTAAAAAATAAAAAA
>Ga0325403_1005396_pt1 | contig 12052 bp, 7 predicted proteins | sample PopdelMetagenome_19_FD_205665 | JGI IMG/M metagenome (GOLD analysis project Ga0325403, IMG submission 205665) | Populus deltoides microbial communities from Bellville, Georgia, United States - Xylem-PdKOR-R4 | ecosystem: Host-associated > Plants > Phyllosphere > Stem > Wood/Secondary xylem...
TTTTATGTTTTGCAATCATGCCGACATTGTATGTCTCCCACCAAACAAACTTTAATATACAAATTATACATTAATATAACAAAATTCTCTATGAAAAAGTTGTAAAATACTTAAATATACAATCAAAGAGAAAATAATACAAAGTAATTTTAATAAATTAACTTAAAACATAAATGGATTACAAAAAAAAAGATAAATTTCTTACTTAGTGTAGCCAAGCTTCACAATAAATTAAATTAAGAGAGGATGCTAACACTATTGATAAATATAGGTTGACAATGATATAGGGTAGTCAAATTTATGAGGATGGTGGTTAGATTTGTGAGCAAATGGAGAGAGGGGGCTGGTGTTTTTTGGAGCAAAGAAAAGATGATGAAAGTGAAGGGAAAAGAGAATTGTCGTGTTTTATTTTATTTAATTTTTTTAATGAAATGTTCATCAATAATTTTGTCAAAAAATATTGAAGTGTCATAATTTTGATGGATTTTTAATATTTTTTTTATTTTCTCTATGCTGTTAGAATTCCTATCGAAAATTTTTGTTGGAACAATTCTATCATAATTTTCACCAGATATAAATTTTTCGTTGCTATTTATGTCAAAAAAAAAAAAATACTGATAAGATAATTTTCATCAGCATTAATTTGCATTATTTTTTTGCCAATTTTCTAGTACTTGCTTCGGACAAAATGGCTTCGAACCTCGAGAAGTTGCCACTTTTCTATATTGCGAATTTCGTTTGATCTTTCCATATTGATCAATAGCGTCATAGGTTGTTCTCTTATTTGACCAGGTATATAACTATTAGACTTGGTGAAATGCAATCCCTTCCATCTAGCTTGATGATCGATTACGTCAAGGTTTAGCTCACATAATTTGACCATTTTTCCATTTTACGTCCACTAAGAGCTAGGAGCTAGGAGCTAGGAGCTAGGAGCTATCATGATTGAAATTCAAAATTCTACTCCTCTTTATAAAAGCCACATTAAAAAATCGTTGTGGTCTAAATTAAGTTAGTGAAATGATTACTTATTGATTAGTCTAATTAGCTAGGCTTTTATGAAGAAGAGAATAAAAACTCTTTATAATAATGCTATGTTTGTTTTTTCAAATTTATTTTTCGGAAATCATTTTTTAAATTTCCATGTATTTATTTGATATTAAAAAAGTTAGTCAATAGAAAATACTTTCCAGTCAAAAAAAAAATTTAGAAGATAAAGCTTACAAAATATGGGGACAAATGTTTAAAAAGAAAAGGGACAAATTTGAACTATTAAAACTAATCTAAGCTTAAATGAGTTTTTTGAAACATTTTAAAGGCCTTGGTTTACAATGTGGTTTCTATACACGTGAAATTTGCTACAATAACATTTTAGTGTAGATGACATATTACCTCCGCTATTAAAAAAAAACCTAGGGTATGCCTCAACTTCTTCATTGAACAGTGAAGGAGCTGTCTTTTTTTTTTTGTTAAATTATATTTTTTATTAAATTCTTTTTAGTTTTTTTATTTAATCTCATCTTTCTGTATTGTGTTAATTTTAAATTGGTTATCATAATTTATTTGATTTACTTTCTATAAAGTTATTGCAATTTCAAACAATCATCTTGATATTTTGTCGGTGCTTAATTTTATAAACGCTTATTTTTATTATCATATCATTAAGTAAAAAAAAATGGTTGAAAAAAAAAAACAAAGTTGTTAAATTTAATGAAATCCATGATTTGGATCACAGGTTCAACATATTAAGTCGCGAAGTTTATGTCCATTCAATATGTCACTGTCTTAATATTAAAAAAAAAGGTGTCATTTTGAAAGAAAAAAGAAGAAGCAAAACCACGTTTTTTACTGGTTGTTTTGGGTTGCTTTAGAACTTGTCAAGTTAATTGGATCACGTTAGGGCAACTTCTACGCGAGTTAATTTTAAACTCGGATTAGTTAAGGAGTTAGGTCAACAGATTTTAAGGTTGATCCGTTGTATCTGGCCCTTTCTTTTCCTTTTTTTTTTAAAAAAATTCATCTCCCATTTTTTTTTTCTTTTGATTGAATCTTTTTGCCTTTTTGTTGTAATTTTATACTTCAACATGTGGTTGGTTTTGAATTGCTCTTCATAATTTGTTTCGAGTTGCTTTCTTTGAATTATCGCAGTCTCAAACAAAAATCTTGGTACTTGATTGGTGCTTAATTTTATGAGGGACTATTTTTGTTATCATATCATTAAGTAAAAAATAGTTTTTTTTTAAAAAAACAAATTGCTAAACTTAGTGGAGGCCATGGTCGTGTCACGATATTAGAAGGTTGAGCTACAAAGCCCGAGTTGATTCAATGTCACCATCTCAAAGTAAATCATATTTTTACTATCATTCATGAATCATGTGCAGCATGGAATAGGATGAGGCGTCCTTTACCCTAAGAAAAAAATGGCAAAGCTATGAAAATTACTCAGAAATAGCTCAACCAACATATATTTGTTTCTGAATAGTGTCCATTTTATTCTATCGCTTTCTATCTCAACGTATCACATTTTGTTATGTGATATTTGAGTCATCCCTTAGATTTACTCATCCAATGCATTATGTGGACATAAGTGTGTGTGCGTGTGTTAAGATGACTATTACTCAATATGCTAATGTGACTCAATCATTTGATCTGGTATTTGAATCTAGAGTTTTAACATAAGGACCATTTGCTTAACTAATGCCATCAACTTTGTTTGTGATGAATTAATGTGTTTTATATATGTTATTTTTGCTTAAAATCCATGTTTTAAAAGGCTAGAGGTAGGGTAATAACCCTATAATTGAGTCACAAGACCCTATATTAGATCATGAAGATTTGTTTGTTTATTCTTATATCTTTTAACACAAATTATTAAAATTCAAGAATAATCATCTCCCTACATCCCTAGGTGTATAAAAGTCCCCTAAAAACCTATCATATTCTCGTCTACATTATATTGTGTTAGGGATATATATATCCCTCAATAATATTATGTAAGAGATTTTTATCCTATATTAATATTGTGTAAGGGATATCTTTTTTTTTAACGTGGGTGTCCAGACCAGCTTGTGCGCACCTTGACTAATCTCACGGGCCCTAAAGTTAACGACCATGTAAGCCTCCAATGGCCCTGAGGTTTGTGAGACTCGAACTGATGACCTCTAGAGAGCAAACCTAGAGTCTAACCAGTTGAGCTACACCCCTCAGGATTATGTTGTGTAAAATATATTTATCTCTCATTAATGCTATCAGGAGGAAATAACGTTCCAGCCCCTCCATTCAAGCAACATAACAGAACTCAGAGGCTATTTATACCTTCTTAACCACTCAGGTAAAGAGTTTATATTTCTATTCTCTAAGTATTCATACTCTTATTTTTAGAGCATTTATCATATACATCAAAGAATAAACACTTTTTATCGTTAGAATTTAAAGCTCATTCTCTCATTTATTGCAATCTCTTTTATTAAAAGTCATTGTCTTTATCATCGGAAGGTCTCTAAATTCCACTAAAAAGGACTGTTTTGCAGGTTTTAGGTCTTATATCACCAATCATAAACTTCGTGAACTCTGGATAATGGAATATTAACATAATCATGTGATCACCTCGATCCAAACACTCAGAAACGCTCATTCATGAACATATTAGATTTTGGAACATCATCAATTGGCGTCTTCTATGGAAACCTAATAAAAAAAGACATCAACAATTCTTTCTGAACTAGTTTTTGACATCCCTAATCGCTATTAAAGGTAGAAAATCAAGATAACCCTGGGATGGGCCTCCCTGCTGTTGCTGGCATGTCTGCTTCATAGAGTCCCAATAACTCATCAATCAGATACAAGCCCTCACCCAAGTTGTGTTGGCATCTCAATGGCAACATTAGGCTTTAACACCCCCAACAAGTCCTAACATATGAGGGAGCTCCTTTAATCTCAATCTCTCAACCACAAGCAATCCCCTTTACTAGGAGATAATTATATTATCTAGAGAAGGCTGTCAAAATGACTTAGAAAGCTTTCCACCTTGATGCCTTGATGATCTCCTAATATCTCTATAGATTGTTCTCGTAGACGTAAAGTTCTCCCAATAAATAGTCACTCTAGACATGATTCTTCTAGTCACCACGTGAATGAAGATAGCTATCAATCCTACTGTTCCACACTAGAATTATCCAGCTTCCTGGAGCCCATTCGATAATGATCAATAAGTAGAATGACTAGTAGATACATCCAAGGTATAGTTTACAATCCTCAAGAGATAAATGGATCACCTTTATCCATGTGAGTCTTACATACCTTCATCCCTAATGAGTACATCTCTACAAATATGATTTTAGACAACTATGATGGTCTTGTGGATCCACGCGAACATGTCCAAAATGTGCGTAAAAACTTTGAGTTGGTCATCCAAGATGGCGATGTTATGTATAAGATCCTCCTCATGACTTTTAAAGGGTCAGCATGAGCTTGGTATAACAACCTGAAGCTAGGCTCTATTATGGGTTTTAATGACTTATGTGTTAAACATGTGTCACAGTTTAGCACCAATATACATGTTAAGAGGAGCTCCATAAAACTCTTTGGCGTTACTTAATCAAGAGGGGAATCCACTAAGGTATATTTAAAGAGGTTCAATGAAGAAATGCTCATGATAGAGGAATTGATTAAGCTAGTAACCTTATAGACTTTGATAAATGGAGTTAGGGAACATTCTATATGAAAATATTTGTATGCTCTACCTAACAAAAGCTTGTTGAAGGTAAAACAAGTTATGAATAATCACATACGGGTGAAATAAGCCAATATGTTGAGGTATAAGCCTTCGTATTTCTACTAGGAGGTTGAGGTTGAAAAACCTTTCAAATAGAATTGCACTCTCAGTAAAGATAATAATTCCAAGAAAGGTTAAAAAAGGTGGTAAGAGAGCACATACAAGACCCTAAAAGGAGACATATGAATCCATTGAATACCACCCACACATAAGTCTTTACATCCATCAAGGAAAAAAACTTTGTTCAATAACCACCTTCAATAATGTTGTCTCCACACACACGTACCTCCAAGAAGTTTTGTTGTTCCACAAGGATAAAGGGCATGATATAAAAGATTATTATACACTGAAGAAAGATATTAAGAGCTGATAACCAAGGGTTATCTAAAGCAATTTGTTAAGGGACATGTCATATGAAACGTGATAGAGAAAAGCCCAACCAACCAGCCCAAACTTTGCTTGAAATACATGTGATTTTAGGGGGCACTTCGGATGGAGGAGATACTTCTAGTGGAAAGAGGAAGTAGGAAAATAGGTTCTAACAACGACTTATTAGCAGAACCCATGACAAGTGTCTATAACTTATACTCTAGAAGATGGAGATGGGGTGACTTACCCCTATGAGGATGCACTAGTAATCTCCAAGATTCTAGCCAATCATCAAGTCCATAAGGTGTTAGTAGATGATAAGAACTTAGTTAACATCCTATCTAGAGATGTGATATCCTATATAGGGATAGATCCCTCTATAATGACTCATATAAAGACCCCTTGATTGGGATTGAAGGATCATAAGTGCTAATGAAGGGTGCCTTGGAGATCCCAATTATAATAGGTGTTGTTACCTGTTTTTGGGCCCCACATAAACAAAAAAATAATAAAAAAGGATAAAATATATAAAAATAAAAAATGTTGGAAGAAAATAAAAAAAATGTATCAGTGAGAAGAAAATACCAATACACCTAGGAAATCACTGAAGACTGATTGAGGAAGATCAAAATATACAATATTAGAAAATCTGACAGTGTATTTTCGACCACTAAAGGCTCTATTGGCAAAGAAAATTCAATTTGAGGAGGGAAATTAAAAATTGGATGTTTAAGGACTTAACTAGAATTTTTCATGGTTTAATTGAATTTATTGAGGGTTTAATTGTAAGAAAAATTGATTTTTAAAGTCAATTTAGATTTCAATTGAAAGAAATTAAAGTCTACGGGTTGAATTGTAATTTTTAAGAGTTAATTTGGTCAAAATAGGCAATTAGAGACTTAATTGAAGAACTGAAATTGACCAAATCAGGAGTTAAATTGAAAAAATTAAAAGTTTATTGGTCAATTGAGGGTCAAACCACACAAATTCAAAACTAAGGACTAAAATAAAAAAGGTGATCAACTTTGGGGATGACAATTGAGTTTAGAAGGGATAAAATTGTATGAAATTAAAAGTTTGAAGGCAATTGTGAGTGCAATTAAAAATAATTGAAAAGGCAAGGACTTAATTGAACTTTACCAATCCCAAATTAAAAACCCTAAATGACATGTCATTTAGACTTAATGAAGAGAATGTGAGCGAGATGTCGTTCTGTCAACCAGGCTTTGTTTTGACAATTTTGGCTAATCAAGTTGGCAACTTCAAGCAAATGAATGTGGAGTTAAAAATCTTCAAATTGCGCAAGGTTTGATCCAAATAAAAAGTGTGAATCCCCTCTACCAAATTCAGGTAGTCTTAGGTGACAATGACATTATAATTTCTTTGACGAGGCCTTAAAAATAAGCAACTCAATTAACCATGATTGAAGCACAATTATGCAAGAATCGATCTTCTTTTCATGTGTTCATACACAAAGGCTTCTAAATGGATTCTTATCAAGGGTTTACAATACTTATCTCAAGATCAAGAGGTCGTAAATGAACTCAAGACCTCTAAAAACCTTATAAATACCCCCTTACAAAGAAAGCTAAAAAAAGAAGGAAAAGGAAGAAAACAAGTGAAAAATAAAGAAAAATAGTCATAAGAAACTTAAATGAAATTGTCCACGAGCCTAATATAAAGATTTCCTATGCCTTGAAATGGTAGTAAGTTGGTGAGAGGAAAAACTTTCCAAATAAAAACAAAAGAGAGAGTAGTTGTCTTGAGTATATTTTCTAATTCAAAAGTAGGTCCTTATGGCCTGCTTGAGGTGTTTTTTTGTTTTGTTTTTGTTTTATATTTATGTTTACAAGCATAGAAAAGAGGTTTGGAATGCTAAAAAATTGATGTTGTATTCATTTCTTTAATGTTGTTTTTTTTTATTTACTAAAGTTTTTTTTAAGTTTTCTAATGTTATTGATATAATAATGTTATTATTTTAAGTTGTTTATATATATATATATATATATATTGTTTTAGTTTTTGTTTAACTTATGCAATGCATGTTTAAGCAATGATGTTCTTCTTGGTTGTGCTAGGTCTGTTCATGACCATAATAAATTTAGAAAAACCAATTTTGAATCCTTATTACATGAATATATAGTCAATTTTAAGTTAACAGATTTTTTTGGATTTGTTACCTCATGTATGATTTGATGTTATTTGTTAGTGTTTTAAATTCAAACATATTTGTATGATAATGTGACATTTTGGGATAAAGAAAACATATTTAAGAAGCAAAAAATGCCCATTTCTAGGGTTTGGCAATGTTGGGTAGCAGCTGGTTTTTTTTATTGGGTTTCTGGGTATGCTCTTCAATTAACATTGTCTTAGTTCCATAATTCAAACTAATTTTGGTCCATTTCTTTGCACTGAACCCTTCGGGCAACTTGTTTAGTCAATAATATAGGGTTTATTTGCATCAATAAAAAGTTTTTGATAGAATTTAATTATAGGGTTTTCGTTTTGAACCAAAATCTATTTTGACAAAATTTGTTTATTATTTGATAATTGAAGTGAACGAAGGCAAAATTATTGATCTTTGCATGATTTCTAAAGTGTATGTGCCCTTTGTTGGAATGCATTAGATCTTATTTGTAACCCATGTTGTTGGGTTTAAGATTGATGCTCTTCATTTTTATAGTGTTTGATTCATTTTGTTTAAGAATTTTTGAGTTTTTGTGTTTAATATGTTTTTTAGCTTTGGTTTTTTTATTATTGTTTTCGGGTCAAACCATGATTTTTTATTTGGTTTATGGCCAAAAAAAAATTTCAGGTCAAACCAATCAAGTCGGGTCAAAATTGGGTCAATGGTTTAAATTCTTGTTTGGCTTGCCATGTTTTTGTTAAAGGTTTTATGGTTTAAGGGTGTGTTTGGCAAACCTCCCTCTGATCTATTTTGATAGTTTTATTACAAAGAGAAATGATTTTTTGCTAAACAAAATGTAAAAAAATATATATATTTTATTTTTTCTTGCATATGGATAAAAACCCTAAAGTTATTTAAGTATTTTTTTTAAAATCTAAAATACTTGGGCATGTTTTTTAAAAAATATTGCATGAATTTTACAATAAGTTTGTAAAATTCCAAAGGATTTTGCCCTACTTTTTAAAAAATACCAAAAAACTTTTTTTTTCACCTTTTTAATATGTGAAATTATGAACTTATATGTAAGACGTATTCCTGATATTTATTAAAAAACAAAAAAAATTATTTTATTTCTTTTAATGTGGGGGATTATGAACTTATACGTATAATGTATTCTTAATATTAAATAAAAGACAGTTTATTTACTTTTTATGTTGGCATTAGAATGACTATGTTTTAACTTGATAAGATGAGGGCTTCCTTACTGAAGAGGTCTTTTTCTAAATACTAGATAAATCAACGATTCGAAAACATAACATTACTTTAGTTTATATTAGACAAATAAATAATGTAGTTTACTTCAGATAAGACGTACTAAGGGTGCCAATACCTTCTATTTACGCAATCAATCCCCTTACCCAGACTCTAAGACTAGTTAAGGTTTATAGTAACTAAAATACAAGGTAGTGACTCTCATTCCCCCTCTTTTTCTGATAAAGAACAAGAATTCCTTGTCCTTTCCATCCATATTATTCATTATAATCTCGATTCGAGAGGATAATTGCTGCAACGCTGCATACGTGTAATAAAATGGCAACTCCACTAGGGATATCCCGCGGACTAAGTTTTATTTGTTTGTTTTATTTTTGTGTTTTATTTTTTGTTAATATGTATATTTTTATTCATTTTATGCTTTAAATTTTTTACTGCTTTTTGTCCATTTTTTATTATTATCAACATACATTCTTTTTATGCTTTGATTATTTTTATATATATATCGCATATGCATTTGTATATTGGATATGGATTAGTGCCTCATGCATCAATTGCTTTAATTTTTTAAAGCACACATAAACTTCTAGTTTAGGTGAGAGATTAGTGATTTGCCCAGTGACTATTGGTTCTTCAGATGCGTGAAACATCCAACTCATATCTGAGTGTCTGCTTGGTAATGGTGGGTATATATGCCTTGACCATTCTTCGCAACGCTCCAATATTGTCTTTAAGAAGACCATCACAGGGTAGATATGAGATCTTTTTGAAACCAGGTAGAAAACCTTCCCATGCTCACTTAATGAATAGAATTTATCATTAGTTTATATCTGCTACCTGTAATTTGCATCAAGGCAAGTCTGACCATGCTAATCCTGTATTGCAAGATTCTACATTGAAATCATGACTTCTGTAAAGTATCCATCTTTTTGAGAATTTGGGCAGGAATTTGAGCTAGTACAAGTAGCTGAAGGAAATTATCCTAGAATCGATGCTAGTGGATTGCCATGCATTACAAAAATAAATCACATGGTGAATGGTCTGGAGAAATTACTACCTATTATAGGGTACATCAACGAGACTCTTTTTAAGAGATGATATAAGAGGATTGCACAACTAATGAGACTTCCAGTATAAGCAGCAGTTGTAAAAGCCCTACTGAATTTTTGGGATCCCAATTATAGGTGTTTTACTTTCAAGAACATCTATATGACACCTACCTTAGAGAAGTATGAAAGGATCCAAGATTTTTCAAATAACAACCATAAGATTTACAGTATAAGTGCTAAAAATAAGCAATGAGGCTTTAACAACCAGCAACGAAGTACTAATCTTTGATAATACCTTGTTCCATAACAATATAAGACAAATGACAAGGCAAATTGAGCAAGTAACCTGTCATGTTAAAAGACACAACTTCAAAAATTGTCAATTTATTACATTTAGGAAAAATCAACCAGTGTAAAGTAGCTGATGAAGGATTCAAGTGCAAAATCATCAAAGCTAGAATGAAGAAGAAAGCCAAGGAAGGCAAGTTGGGAGATGAACAATAAAAGCTAGTGGCTTTTACCATATTTGTTTTAGTTCTGTTTCCACATAAAATTGAAGCCATCAGTTTAGAAGCCACAACAAATGCCTTCATGAAGTATAAGCATGATCGAATCCACCTTTCTGCTGTAATTTTGCTTGAAACCATGCTATCACTCAACCATTGTAGGATGCATGGGAAAAGAGCCATGAGATGTTGTGTCCCGATGTTGCATTTATGGATTATTAGTCATATTAAAACACTAAGGGATATTTTCAATAACTTTTGGTGGTTTGAACTTCGACCATTAAAGATTACTATAGATGAGGCTTGGAAGAATTTGGATGAGAAAGCATTAATAGATAAACATACCGCATTACCATAAAGAAACTTCAAGTGGAAAGCACGATGGATGAACAACGCGGTCTGTTTAATGAGCTCTGAAAGTAAGATAAAGGTTCTCTTTATTTGTGTAGTTGGATACATCAGCTATGCACCTACGCTTGTAACAAGACAACTGGGTGGAATGCAGTATATACTAAGAAATCTAGGATTAGTAGATTTCACAGGTCTATTTAGATATCAATCATCCCTTAAAGAGATGGAACTTATTAGACAAGACTAGGAAAGGCTTTTATTGGTGAAGAAGGAAGAAGGCAATATGGTTGAATCCTTATTCAGTCAAAACATGATTTAGACAAATGAAGAGCTTTCTGGAATGATAGGATTCTTAAATCTTAGAAATTCAGAATAAAGAATGGAGCAAAAAAAAAAGGGATTGATAATGAGGAAGAGTTAAAAAAGCAATTCGAGAAGTGCAGAATTGACCTCAGCCATAGCAAAAAACAGCAACAACTCTTGAAAAAATAGTTGGAAGAGGAAGATAAGATGAGGAATTACCTAAACCACAAGTTGTAAAAGAAGGATGAATAGCGAGCAACTTTGACAAATGATCACGGGGTAATAAAAGAATGGCGGGAAAAGGTTGAGGTAGTTAAAGAAATAGCCAAAGGTATCTAAGATGAGTTGAGAACTCAAATGACCAAATATGATGAGTTGGCTAACAAGGATGTGCTAACATAAAAAAAGTTGGTTAAAGTCAAGAGGTCAACTAAAGGCATGATAAATACCGATAATGAAACAATAGATTCATTAAAGAAAAAAAGAAACAGCTTTAAGAAGAAGTTGGAGGTTGAGATAGAGAAAAATCAGTTAGCTGAGATTGATATAGAAAAGGAAAGAAGAATTTGGTCCCCATATATAGCATAGTCTGAGGAAGAGAGGAGCGATAAAAAACCTGTCGAGTCTAATATATGAGACTACTGGAAGAGATCTGAGTCTTCAAAGGGACATATCATGGTATTATAATCTGAGCTAGAAATCCGAGAGGAGAAGCTGAAAGAGTTGCGAAGCCATTACTTTGAGATAAAGGAAGAGTTAATTAGGACTAAGGAAGAGCATCAAGGATGTCAAGACTATATTGAAAGCTTTGCAGTTCAAATTAATTCTAAAATAATCGAGTTTGACATTGAGTGGAAGGAGCTGCAAAGGGCAATGACTGAGGTAGCACAATACAAAACTACAGTATAAGTGCTGGAAATAAGTAATGAGGCTTTAGCAAACAGCAACAAAGTACTGATTACTGATCTTTGATAATACCTTGTTCTGTAACAATATAAAAAAAATGACAAGGCAAATTGAGCAAGTCGCCTGTCATATTAAAAAGGTTACAATAATAGGCCATTTATATTGGAAACGATGTTGTGGAGTATCGAGAACACTTTATTGCCATCATTTCCTTTATTAGAAACATAGTTAATAGAGGAGATGCTTTTTATGAGTAGTGATGTATAGGGCTTTTGAATTTTGAAAATTTTCAAATGATGTATGAACTCTTTTATTTATGAGAGGGTCACAAACCATCTTTCTTTCTATTATGTTTTCAGGCCTGTTCATTCAGCTCTATTAATTTTATAAATTC